>Ga0182793_1000555_pt1 | contig 28083 bp, 22 predicted proteins | sample Passage237A_FD_130498 | JGI IMG/M metagenome (GOLD analysis project Ga0182793, IMG submission 130498) | Cellulose adapted compost microbial communities from Newby Island Compost Facility, Milpitas, CA, USA - Passage2 37A (version 2) (version 2) ... | reverse complement strand
GCCCGAGGAGCAGAAGGCCAGGCTGCGCGGCAAGCGCATCGGCATGGTCTTCCAGGACCCGCTGACCAGCCTCAACCCGCTCTACACGGTGGGCGAGCAACTGGTCGAGACCATCCGCACCCACCTGCCGCTCTCGGAGGCCCAGGCGCGGCAGAAGGCCATCAACCTTCTGGCCGAGGCCGGCATTCCCAAGGCCGCCGAGCGCATCGATTCCTATCCGCACCAGTTCTCCGGCGGCATGCGCCAGCGCGTCGTGATCGCGCTCGCCATCGCCGCCGAGCCGGAGCTGATCATTGCCGACGAGCCCACCTCGGCCCTCGACGTGTCGGTGCAGGCCCAGATCATCAAGGTGCTCAAGAAGCTCTGCGCCAATCACGGCGCGGCGGTGATGCTGATCACCCACGACATGGGCGTCATCGCCCAGACCGCCGACCGCATGGTGGTGATGCACCAGGGCAGGGTGGTCGAGACCGGCACGGTGGGCGACATCATCCGGCGCCCGCGCGAGCCCTATACGATCAAGCTCATCGATTCCATTCCCACCATCCAGCGCCAGGAAGGGGCGGTGGCGCCCGCCGAGGCGGCCAATGACGACGGCGCCTATGTGCAGGTGCGCAAGCTCGTCCGCGATTTCGAGATCGGCCGGGGCAGCTTCACCAGGCTGCTGCCCGGCAAGGTCGAAATCTTCCGCGCCGTCGACGAGGTCAGCTTCTCCATCCCCAGGGGCGAGACCTTCGGGCTGGTGGGCGAATCCGGCTCGGGCAAGTCCACCTGCGCCAAGATGATCGTGGGGCTGGTGCGCCCCACCTCCGGCCAGATCCTGGTCGACGGCCACGACATCTGGGCCGGCGGCAAGGGCCATCAGGAACGCCGCAAGCGCGTGCAGATGATCTTTCAGGACCCCTATGCCAGCCTCAATCCGCGCTGGCGGGTGGCGGACATCGTCGCCGAGCCGATGCGCACGCTCGGCATCGCCCGCAACCGCTCCGAGGTCGAGGACCGGGTGGCCGAGCTCCTGCGCCGCGTGCGGCTCGATCCGGCGGTGATGCGGAAGTTCCCGCACGAATTCTCCGGCGGCCAGCGTCAGCGCATCGCCATCGCCCGGGCGCTGTCCAGCCAGCCAGAGTTCATCGTCTGCGACGAGCCCACCTCGGCCCTCGACGTGTCGGTGCAGGCCCAGGTGCTGGAGCTGATGCGCGAGCTGCAGGAGGCGTTCGGGCTCACCTACCTGCTCATCAGCCACAATCTGGCGGTGGTGCGGCAGATGTCGACCGCGGTCGGCGTGCTGCACAATGGCGTCCTGGTGGAGAGGGGACCGACCGACGCCATCTTCGACAATCCGCAGGCGGACTATACCAGGATGCTGCTCGACGCCGTTCCGGATATTTCCAAGGTGGCCTGACCCACGCCGCAGGCGTGGAGAGAACCCTCTCCCGCAAGGGGAGAGGGGGAGAGGGGAGAAGCTAGAGCCTCTTTGATGAACGCAGAGTCGGTTTGAGGATTCACGCGGTCGGGATTGTCTGATTCACTGCTCTTGGTGGTTTGCCGGGAGATGATGATGACGAGGAGCCTGAGCGGAGACCTTCGGGGCCGCGTGATTGCGGCGATCGAGGATGGGATTTCGACGCGGGAGGCGGCACGTCGGTTTTGCATCGGGATCTCGACGGCCGGGGCATGGTATCGGCGCTACCGTGAGACCGGTGAGACGGAGGCGCGCAAGCAGGGTCAGCCGTCCCACTCGAAGCTCGACGCGCATGAGGCCTTTATCCTCGGCCTCATCGAGGAGGCGCCGGACATCACGCTTGGCGAGATCGGAGAGCGCCTTGCCGCCGAGCGCGGCGTGCAAGCTGCACCCTCGACGGTCTGGCTGTTCCTGAAGCGGCGCGGCATCACGTTCAAAAAAAGACGGCGCATGCCTCAGAGCAGCAGCGCGCCGATGTCCTGCGCCGTCGCATCGCCTGGTTCGACCATCAGTTCGATCTCGATCCCGAGAAGCTGATCTTCATCGACGAGACCGCGGCGTCCACGAAGATGGCTCGGTTGCGCGGCAGGGCACCATGCGGCGAGCGATGCCGGGCGGCCGTTCCACACGGCCAATGGAAGACGACCACCTTCACCGCCGGGCTGCGACTGGGTGGCATGGCGGCACCGATGCTGCTGGACGGTCCGATGAACGGCCCGGCCTTCCTCGCCTATGCCGAGCAGGTTCTCGCGCCCGAGCTTCGCCCCGGCGACGTCGTGGTCATGGACAACCTGCCCGCTCACAAGATCGGCGGCGTGCGCGACGCCATAGAGAGGGTCGGAGCGCGGCTCCTGTTCCTGCCGCCATACTCGCCCGACTTCAACCCGATCGAGATGGCATTCTCCAAGCTCAAAGCCCTGCTCAGGAAGGCTGCCGCCAGAACCGTCGATGAACTCTGGTCCGTCCTCGCCGATTGCCTCTCAGCCTTCACCAACGAGGAGTGCCGGCACTACTTCCAAGCCGCAGGATATGACCCGGATTAAGTCGAATCTGCTCTAGACCTCCACCCGCCTTCCTTCCCTGGACGAGCGCAGCAATGCATCGATCAGCCGGTGGACGGCGAGGGCGGAATGGCCGGTGGAGACGGGCTGGCGCCCCTGCTGCACCGCGTCGGCGAAATCGGCGATCTGCGCCATGTGCCAGTCGAAGGGAAAGGCCATGGGGTCGGCGCCACCGCCGCCCTCGCTGGTTTCCCCGATCGATTCGCTGTGCCCGTCCAGCCATTTGAGGGTGAGCGTTCCCCCCGCCAGCGTGGCGCTGGCTTTCTCGAAATTGAGCGTCAGGCTCTCCGGGCCTCCGGGATAGCTGGCCGTGGTCGCCATCAGCGCCCCCACCGCGCCATTGGCGAATTCAAGGCCGCCGGCGACGAAATCCTCGGTTTCCATCCGGTGCAGGCCCGTGGTCGCGGCCAGCGCCGTGACGGTCCTGGCCGGCCCGGTCAGGCTCAGCATCAGGTCGAGCGAATGGATGGCCTGGGTGATGAGCACGCCGCCGCCGTCCTGGGCCAGGGTGCCGCGGCCGGGCCGGTCGTAGTATCCCTCCTGCGGCCGCCACCAGGGCACCACCAGGTGCACGGCGTGGAGCGGGCCCAGCAGGCCGCTCGCGACCTTTTCCGCCAGCGCCCGCGAGGCGGCGCGGAAGCGGTGCTGGAAGACGATGCCCAGCGTGACGCCGGCCTGATCGCACAGGGCGACGATGCGCTCGGCCGCCGCTGTGGTGCGTTCCACCGGCTTTTCCATCAGCACATGCTTGCCGGCCGCCGCGGCCGCGCGGACGATCGGCTCGCGCGCATTCGGCGGGGTGAGCAGCAGGATGGCCTCCACCCCGGGATCCTCGAGCAGCGCTTCGAGGCTGTCGGCAGGCGGAAAGCCGTATTGGGCACAGAAGGCGTCGCGGGCCGCCGCATCGCGCCGCCAGACGCCGCGCACCTCTACCCTGTCCCGCAGCGCGTCGAGCGCCAGCGCGTGGGGCTTGGCCGCCATGCCGGCGCCCACCACGCCCAGTCCGAGTTTGCGTTCAGCCGCCATTCAGCCTCGTCCTCCTATGCCTTTCCGGCGCCACGATCGTGGCGCTCACATTCTGCCTCCCGCGGGGCGCATATGAGGGACCTAACATGAAAATCGTCGGTGTTGTCGCGGCCTTTCTGGTTGCTGCCGGCATCTCGCTGGCCGGCTGGTTCGTCGGCACCTCGCTGGTGGAGAGCCGTCAGCCGCTCCGGGTGGTGACGGTCAAGGGGCTGAGCGAACGGGCCGTCCAGGCCAATCTGGGCTTCTGGCCCATAAGGTTCGTCGCCACCGGGCCGACGCTGGAGGCGGCGCGTGCCAGCCTCGAGCAGTCCGAGGCCGCGGTGCGGACCTTCCTGGCCGATCGCGGCTTCGCGGAGGCGGAGATCCAGGTGCAGAACGTGCTCGTCGAGGACCGGGCGGCCGGCTACAACGCCTCCTCCATGAACGACGAGTACCGCTTCGTGCTGACCGAGGACATGCTGGTGACCACCGACAGGGTGACCGAGCTGGCCGAGGCCAGCCGCTCGGTGGCGGACCTGCTGCGCCAGGGCGTGGTGTTCTCCTCCGATGCCTACAGCGCCGGCGCCTCCTTCGTCTTCACCGACATCAACGACCTCAAGAGCGAGATGCTGACCGAGGCCACCCAGCGCGCCCGCGAGACGGCCGAGCAGTTCGCCGTCGAATCCGGCGCCCGGGTCGGCGCCATCCAGACTGCCAACCAGGGGGTGTTCGAGATCCTGCCGGCCGTGGACATTCCCAACGACCGGCCGGAAAAGCAGATCGACAAGAAGGTGCGGGTGGTGACCACCATCACCTATTTCCTCACCGACTGAACCGGAGAGCGGCGCGGCGCCGGCTCAGCCGGCGTGGCGCCAGCTTTCCTCGGCGAGGAAGGTTTCGAGGGTGGCGCGGTCCATGGGCCGGGCGAAAGCGTAGCCTTGCAGGATGTCGCAGCCCAGATCGCGCAATATGCCGGCATGCTCCAGGCTCTCGACGCCCTCGGCCACCACTTCGATGCCCATGGACTTGCCGATATCCACGATCGAGCCCACCAGCCGCCGCTGCGCCGGCTCGGCCAGGATGGGCGCGACGAGCTGGCGGTCGATCTTGAGGCGGGTGGGCCGCAATTTCTGCAGCGACACGATCGAGGCATAGCCGGTGCCGAAATCGTCGATCTCGACGTCGATGCCCAGTTCCTTGATCCGGTCGATGTTCCAGCCGACGATGGCGTCGCCCTCGTCCAGATAGATGGATTCCACCAATTCGAAGGCGATGCGGCCCGGCACGATGCCGAGCGCCTTGAGGCTTTCGATCAGCCCCTCGTCGTGCAGGCGCCGCAGCGACACGTTCACCGAGGCCCGCGGCACCGCCAGCCCCATGGAATCCCACCGGTCGAGATCGGCCAGGGCCTGTTCGAGGATCATGCGGTCGATGGTGCCGACCACGCTCAGCTCCTCGGCGATGTGCATGAAGGCGTCGGGTGTCCTCAGGCCCTCGGCCGGGTGCTGCCAGCGCGCCAGCGCCTCCACCCCGACCAGGTCGAGCGTGCGGGCGTCGAACTGCGGCTGGTAGTGGGCGATGAAGGCGTTGGCGTCGAGCCCCCGCAGGATTTCGTCGGCCAGGCGCTTGGTGGTCACCACCTCGGCCTGAAGGGCGGCCGAGAAGAACTCGAAGCGGTTCCGCCCCCGCGCCTTGGCGCGGTAGAGCGCGATGTCGGCATTGATCAGCAATTGCTCGACGTCGATGCCGTCCCCGCGCGCCGCCGCGATGCCGACGCTGACCCCGCAGCGGCATTCGTGGCCTTCGTGGAGCGCGGGCTTGCGCATGGCGGTGACGATCCGCTCGGCCATCTCGGCCAGCCCCTCGTCGCGGCTGCCGGCCGCCGAGACGATGACGAACTCGTCCCCGCCGATCCGGGCCACGAAATCGGTGTCGTGGCAATTGGCGCGCAGCACGGCGCTGGCATGCACCAGCATGGCGTCGCCCGCCGCATGGCCCAGCGTGTCGTTGATCTGCTTGAACCGGTCGAGGTCGATATGCAGCAGCGCGATGCCGCCGCTGCCCAGATAGCCATGGGCGGCGTGCTCGTGCAGCACCTGGTCGAGATAGCGCCGGTTGGGCAGGCCGGTGAGGCTGTCGTGCAGCGCATTGTGCTCGATCCGCACCCGCGCCGCCTCCAGCTCGCGGTTGCGCGCCTCCGTCAGGGCCTTGGCCCGCCGCAGGTCCTCGTTGAGGGCCACGTCGGCGGTCACGTCCCAGTTGACGCCCAGGATTTTGGGGTTTTCGTCCGGGTCGCGAAACACCGCCCCGATGGCGCGGATGTTGCGCACCGACCCGTCGGGCAGCACCACGCGGAAGCTGGAAAAATAGCGGCCCGTCCGCAGCCCCAAGGCGAACTCCTCCTCGGCCCGGCCGAGATCGTCGGGGTGGAGCGCATTCTTCCAGTGGGTATAGTTGCGTGCGCCCCCATCCGCCGGCAGGCCGTAGAGCTCGTTCATCCGGTCGTCCCAGACCAGCTCGCGGGTGACCATGTCCATCTCCCACACGGCCACGCGGGAGGTGTCGAGCGCCAGGCTGAGGCGGCGGGAGAGGCGGGCCAGCTCGGCCTCGCTGGCCCGCAGCTCGCGCAGGTGGCGCTGCCTTTCGCTGACCATGCGGCCATTGACCAGGATGGGCAGCAGGATCAGCGCCGCGGCCAGCGCCACCCCGCCGCGCAGCAGCCAGATGCCGGCAGGGTCGGCCGCCCAGCCGTCCCTGGGCACGGCGGCGATGCGCCAGCTCCCCGAGGGCAGCACCACATCGGCCAGCACCGGCTCGCGGGCGCTGAGATCGGGCCCGTAGAAGCGCTCGCCCCGCTCGCCCGTGGCGTCGTGCCCGGTGATGGAGATGTCGAGGCCGAGATCGGGATCGTCGAGCCCGCTGTCGGCATAGAGGCGGTCCACGTCGACCACCGCCGACACCAGGCCCCAGAAGCGCCGGGCATCGCCGAAATCGGCATGGACCGGGAAGCGGCCGATGAAGCCGCGGCCGCCCTGCACGAGATCGACCGGCCCGGCCAGGATCAGCCTGCCGGTCCGCACCACCTCGCGCACCGCGCTCCACTGCTCGGGATTGGTGCGGTAGTCGAGCCCGATCGCTGCCTCGTTGCCCTCGAGCGGATAGGTCATTCGCACCACGAGGTCGGGCGCGGCGGCCACCGAGCGGAGCTGGCTCTCCTCCTCGAACAGATTGCTCGCCAGCCGCGCGAAGCGCTCGGGCGACATGTCGGGCTCGGTGGAGATGGTGGAGACGAGGCCGCGCACGAGCTGGATATTGGCGTTGATGTGGCCCTCGAGCTTGGCGCGGATGACCGAGACCTCGTTGAGCACGGCGGCGCGCATGCGCTCCTGGGTGATGATCTGGGTCTGCCGGTCGAGGAACACCCCGGCCGCCAGGATCATGCCGAGCGCCACCAGCGCCGGCACCAGCGTGGCGCGCAGCCATTCCTTCCGCTGTTCCCGCTCGATCGCTCTCTCGTCCATCGCCGCCGGCATGCTTCCCGCCCCCGCGGGTCAAGGCATACCTTAGGCCGGCCCGTCTTGACGATTGCCTTAACGGGCCGGCGACATGGCGGCGTGGTAAACGTCCGGCAAAGGCCGGCTCAGTCGGTGTCGGTCCGCCGGCCGGTCTGGCTGCTGAAGGGGTGGAGCGCTTCCTGGGGCAGGGTGAAGGCGATGGCATCGCCCTCGCCCAGGGCCGGGCGGCCCTGCATCACCATGACCAGGATCTGCTGGAGCCCCGGCACCTTCACATAGAGATGGCTTTCCCCGCCCACCGGCTCGATCAGCTCGACCTGGCCGGAAAGCACGATGCCGGAAGCCTGGCCGGCGACGATCCGGTCGGGCCGGATGCCGATGATATCCGTGCCCGCCGGCAGGGTCGGGGGCAGGGTGACGCCTTCGAGCCCGGCCAGGGCCGCGGCCGGAAGCAGGTTCATGGGCGGCGAGCCGATGAAGCCGGCCACGAACAGCGAGGCCGGCCGGTCGTAGAGATCGATGGGCTTGCCCACCTGCTCGATGCGGCCGCCATTCATCACCACCAGCCGGTCGGCCAGGGTCATCGCCTCGAGCTGGTCGTGGGTGACATAGACGCTGGTGGTCTTGAGCGCGCGCTGCAGGCGGCGGATCTCGATGCGCATCTGCCCGCGCAGCTTGGCGTCGAGATTGGACAGCGGCTCGTCGAACAGGAAGGCCTTGGGCTGGCGCACGATGGCGCGGCCCATGGCCACGCGCTGGCGCTGCCCGCCCGAGAGCTGGCGGGGCCGGCGCTCGAGAAAGGGCTCGATCTCGAGGATGCGCGCCGCCTCGGCCACCCGCCGGTCGATCTCGGCCCGGGGCGTGCCGCGATTCTTCAGGCCGTATTCGAGGTTCTGCCGCACGCTCATATGCGGATACAGCGCATAGTTCTGGAACACCATGGCGATGTCGCGCTCGGCCGGCTCCTTGCGGTTCACCACCTCCGAGCCGATGCTGATCGTGCCCTCGGAGATGGTTTCGAGCCCGGCCAGCATGCGCAGCAGGGTGGACTTGCCGCAGCCCGAGGGGCCCACCAGCACCACCAGCTCACCGTCGGCGATGCTGAGGTCGAGCCCGTGAATGGCGGTGACATTGCCCGGATAGACCTTGCGGACGCCTTTGAGGTCGATGCTTGCCATGGCTTATTTCTCCGTTTCGACCAGGCCCTTGACGAACAGGCGCTGCATGAAGACGACGATGAGGATGGGGGGCAGCATGGCCAGCACCACCGAGGCCATGATGAGGTTCCACTGCGGATCGGCATCGGCTACCGCCGCCATGCGCTTCACGCCCATCATCAGCGTGTAGTAGTTGCGGTCGGTGGTCACCAGCATGGGCCACAGATACTGCATCCAGCCGAAGATGAAGAGGATGACGCAGAGCGCGGCGATATTGGTGCGGCTGAGCGGCAGCAGGATGTCGCGGAAGAACTTCATCGGCCCCGCCCCGTCGACCCGGGCGGCTTCCATCAATTCGTCCGGAATGGTCATGAAGAACTGGCGGAACAGGAAGGTGGCGGTGGCCGAGGCGATGAGCGGAATGGTCAGGCCGGCATAGGAATTGAGCATGCCAAGATTGGCGACGACCGAATAGGTGGGGATGATGCGCACCTCGACCGGCAGCATAAGGGTGATGAAGATCAGCCAGAAGGCCAGCACGCGGAACGGGAAGCGGAAATAGACGATGGCGAAGGCCGAGATGATCGAGATGGCGATCTTGCCGGCGGTGATGATCACGGCCATCCACAGCGAGTTCCAGGCCATGACCCAGAAGGGCGGCAGGCCCGGCGTCTGCCGGTTGAGGGTGGCCCAGAAGTTCTCCACCAGGTGCGGGCCGGGCCAGAGCGGCATCATGCCGCTCGCCATGGCCGTCGCGCCATGGGTGGAGGCCACCAGCGCGATATAGACCGGAAAGACGATGATGGCGACGCCGAGGATCAGCACCAGATGGGTGAGGAGGCTCAGCCAGGGACGGTTTTCGACCATTGGGGCTCCTAATACTGCACGCGCCGCTCGACATAGCGGAACTGCACGAAGGTGAGCGCCACCACGAACAGCATGAGCACGACCGACTGGGCCGAGGACGAGCCGAGATTGAGCCCGATGAAACCGTCGGAATAGACCTTGTAGACCAGGATGTTCGTGGCCTGGGACGGACCGCCCTGGGTGGTGGCGTCGATGGTCCCGAAGGTGTCGAACATGGTGTAGTTCACGTTGACGATGAACAGGAAGAAGGTGGTGGGCGAGAGCAGCGGCAAGACGATGGTGAAGAAGCGCTTGAACGGGCCCGCACCGTCGATGGCGGCAGCCTCGGTCAGCGATTGCGGCACCGATTGCAGCCCGGCCAGGAAGAACAGGAAATTGTATGAGACCTGCTTCCAGCTCGCCGCGAGGATGATGAGGATCATCGCCTGGGTGCCGTTGAGCTTGTGGTTCCAGTTCACCCCGGCAAAGCTCAGCATGTAGGGCAGGATGCCGGAGCTGGAATTGAACATGAACCACCACAATATGCCCGCGACCACCGGCGCCACCGCATAGGGCCAGAGCAGCAGGGTGGAATAGACGTTGGCGCTGCGCACCAGCCGGTTGACGGCCACGGCCAGCACCAGGCCCATGCCCATCGAGAGCACCGTCACCGCCACCGCGAAGACGGCCGTCCGGCCGATGGAATCGAGATAGAGCGGGTCCTGGAACAGGCGCTGGTAGTGCAGCAGGCCGACAAAGGTGCTGGCGAGGCCGAACGGGTCCTCGCGCAGGAAGGACGACTGGACGGCCTGCCAGGTCGGCCAGATGAAGAAGATGAGCGTGATGACGAGCTGAGGCGCCACCAGCAGGTAGGGCAGGGCCTTGTTGGGGAAGATCGTGCGTTTGGTTTCCATGCTCACCCGCAAGGAAGCGGCGCCTCGGGCGCCGATTGAAAAGGGAAGGCAGGCCCCGCTTTCGGGGGCCTGCCTCGATGCGTGGCCTACTGGGCGTTGGCCGCCTCGAACTCGCGCAGCAGGGCGTTGCCGCGCTCGACGGCGCTGTCCAGGGCTTCCTGGGCGGTCTTGCCGCCGGCCAGCAGGGCCTGGAATTCCTCATCCACCACGTTGCGGACCTGAGTGAAGTTGCCGAAGCGCACGCCCTTGGAATTGGCGGACGGCGTGCCGCGGGTGATCTGGGCGATCGCCACGTCCGAACCCGGATTGGCGGCATAGTAGCCCTGCTCCTGGCCCAGCTCGTAGGCGGCGTTGGTGATCGGCAGATAGCCGGTGAACTGGTGCCAGTCCGCCTGGACGTCCGGCTGGCTGAGATAGGTGAAGAACTTGGCGACGCCGGCATATTCCTCGGTCGACTTGCCGTTGAGCACCCACAGGGTGGCGCCGCCGATGATCGAGTTCTTCGGCTCGGCGATGATGTCCTCGTAGAAGGGCAGCGGCGCGAAGCCGACCTCGAAATCCTTGGCGTTGTTGATGACGCCGGCGCGCGAGGCCGACGAGTTCATCAGCATGGCGCATTCCTGGCTGTAGAACAGCGGGCCGGCATCGGCGCCGCCCTCGGGACCGGCATATTTGAACAGGCCTTCGTCGGACCAGGTCTTGAGGTTGCCCCAGTGACGCGCCTGCGCCTCGCCGTTGAAGGTGAATTCGGTGTCGAAGCCGGCAAAGCCGTTTTCCTGGGTGCCGAAGGGCAGGTCGTGCAGCGCCGAGAAGTTCTCGGTCTGCACCCAGGTCAGCCAGCCGGTGGTGAAGCCGCAGCTCGCCGCGCCCGAGTCCACGATCTGGCGGGAGAAGGCCTCGACATCGGCCCAGGTGCGCGGCGCGACCTCCGGATCGAGACCGGCGGCCTCGAAGACGTTCTTGTTGTAGTAGAGGATCGGGGTCGAGGAGTTGAACGGCAGCGACAGGATGTTGCCTTCCGGATCGGAATAGTAGCCGACCACCGGGGCGAGGAAGCCGGCCGGATCCCAGGGCTCGCCCTGGTCGGCCATGAGCTGGTAGACGGGATAGACGGCCCCGCGGGCGGCCATCATGGTGCCGGTGCCCACCTCGAAGACCTGCACGATGGCGGGCTGCTCATTGGCGCGGAAGGCGGCGATGGCCGAGGTCAGCGTCTCGGCATAGGAGCCCTTGTAGACCGGGGTCACGACATAGTCGGACTGGCTGGCGTTGAAGTTGGCGGCGACTTCCTCGAGCTTGGTGCCCAGTTCGCCACCCATGGCATGCCACCAGGTGACTTCGGTCTGCGCCATCGCGACCGAGGTGGAAAGCATCAGCGAAAGGGCGGCAAGCCCGACGACGCCGTTCAGTTTGTGCATGATTGTCTCCCTTCGGGCCGGGTCGGCGCATGGCCGGCCGGCTCCTGCCAGACCTGTGAAATCGGACGCCGGGATTCGGCCGGGCTGGCGACACGAAACAAATCGAAACCAACCACACGCAAAACCGAAACCTCGGGCGCGCGCGCCGCGCTCCCCTGTGGCGGGAATGTGGCGTGCGAGCCCCCTCTAGAGAGGCGGATTGACGTCTGCGTGAAACTTGCGTGACGGTTTGATGAAGCCGCTCAGATGCCCACAGGCACCTGTTCCAGTTCGATCAGCGTGCCGTCGAAATCCTTGGGATGCAGGAACACCACCGGATTGCCGTGGGCGCCGATCTTGGGCGTACCCGCGCCCGCCACCCGCGCCCCGGCCTGCCGCAGCTGCGCCACGGCCGCGGCGATGTCGGGCACCTCGAAGCAGATATGGTGCATGCCGCCGGCGGGGTTCCTGTCGAGGAAGCCGGCGATGGGCGAGGCCTCGCCCAAAGGTTCGAGCAGCTCCACCTTGGTGTTGCCGGTGTCGACGAAGACCACGGTGACCCCGTGCTCGGGCAGCGCCTGCGGGGCGCCGACCCTGGCGCCGAGCTGGTCGCGATATTTCGCGGCGGCGGCGGCCAAGTCCGGCACGGCGATGGCGATGTGGTTGAGGCGGCCGATCATCGATTGCTCAGCCTTCCCTCGATCTCGTTCAGCACCGAGAAGGCGGCGTCCAGCACATTGGTGCCGGGCCCGAAGATCGCCGCGACGCCAGCCTCGTAGAGGAAATCGTAGTCGGGCTCGGGGATGACCCCGCCGACCACCACGGTGACGTCGCCCAGCTCGCGCGCCCGGAGCGCCGCGATCAGCTCGGGCACCAGCGTCTTGTGGCCGGCGGCCAGCGACGAGACGCCCACCGCATCGACCTTGAGCGCGTCGGCATGGGCGGCCACTTCCGGCGCCGTCTCGAACAGATCGCCCATATGGGTGGTGAAGCCCAGATCGGCGAAGGCCGAGGCGATGATCTTGGCGCCGCGGTCATGGCCGTCCTGGCCCATCTTGGCGATGAAGATGGAGGGCGCCCGGCCGCGCGCCGTCTTGAAGGCGGCGATGCGGTCGGCCACCGATTTCAGCTGCGGGTCGTCGCCATAGCCGCCGGCATAGACGCCCGAGATCACCTTGGTGGTGGCGCGGTGGCGGCCGAACACGTCCTCCATGGCCCCCGAGATCTCGCCCAGCGTGGCGCGGGCGCGGGCGGCCTCGATGGCGGCTTCCAGCAGGTTGCCTTCGTCCTTGGCGGCGAATTCGCGCAGGGCGGACAACATGGACTGGCACCTCGCCTCGTCGCGGCCCGCGCGGACGCGCTTAAGCTGGGCGATCTGCTCGGCCCTGACCTTGGCGTTGTCGATCTCGCGGACCTCGATCTCCTCCTCGGTGTCGAGCCGGTAGCGGTTGACGCCGACGATGACGTCCTCGCCCCGGTCCACCCGCGCCTGCCGCCGCGCTGCCGCTTCCTCGATGGCCATTTTCGGGCCGCCGGATTGCACCGCCGCGGTCATGCCGCCCTGCGCCTCGGCCTCCCCGATCAAGTCCCGGGCCTTGGCGACCAGCCCGGCCGTCAGCGCCTCGACATAGTAGGAGCCGCCCAGCGGATCGACCACGTCGGTGATGCGCGATTCATGCTGGAGGATGAGCTGGGTGTTGCGGGCGATGCGGCTGGAGAACTCGGTGGGCAGCGCAATGGCCTCGTCGAAGGAATTGGTGTGCAGCGATTGCGTGCCGCCCAGGGTCGCGGCCAGCGCCTCGATGGTGGTGCGCACGATATTGTTGTGCGGGTCCTGCTCGGTGAGCGAGACGCCCGAGGTCTGGCAATGGGTGCGCAGCATCTTGCTGCGCGGATCCCTGGCGCCCAGCCCGGTCATGATCTCGCTCCACAATTGGCGGGCGGCGCGCAGCTTGGCGACTTCGAGGAAGAAATTCATGCCGATGCCGAAGAAGAAGCTGAGCCGCCCGGCGAAGGCATCGATGTCGAGGCCCCGCCGCTGGGCGGCCCGCACATATTCCATGCCGTCCGCCAGCGTATAGGCCAGCTCCTGCACTGCCGTGGCCCCCGCCTCGTGCATGTGGTAGCCCGAGATGGAGATGGAGTTGAACTTGGGCATGTGCCGCGCGGTATGGGCGATGATGTCTCCCACGATGCGCATCGAGGGCTCGGGCGGGTAGATATAGGTGTTGCGGACCATGAACTCCTTGAGGATGTCGTTCTGGATGGTCCCTTCCAATTGCTCCTGGCGGACGCCCTGCTCCTCGGCGGCGACGATGAACATGGCCAGCACCGGGATGACGGCCCCGTTCATGGTCATCGACACCGACATCCGGTCGAGCGGGATGCCGTCGAACAGGATCTTCATGTCCTCGACGCTGTCGATGGCCACCCCGGCCTTGCCGACATCGCCGACCACCCGCGGATGGTCGCTGTCATAGCCGCGATGGGTGGCGAGGTCGAAGGCGACCGACAGCCCCTTCTGCCCCTTTTCCAGCGCCTGCCGGTAGAAGGCGTTGGACTCCCGCGCCGTCGAGAAGCCGGCATATTGGCGGATGGTCCAGGGCCGGTTGGCATACATGGTGGCGCGCACGCCGCGCGTGAACGGTTCAGCTCCGGGGATTTCCGCCATGGGCGGTGCGTCGTCGGGAAGATAGAGTGGCTTTACGGCGATGCCGCCATAGTCGCGCTCGAGAGCCGAGAGCGGCGTGTCGCGCAGCTCCTTCCGGGCGAGGGCCGCCCATTTTTCGCGGTCAGCGGGCATGGCTGGTCTCCTGCAAGGCGGTGAGGATACTGGCGTAGGCGCCCTCGGGATTGCTCAGCGCGGCATCATTGGTGAAGTGCAGCACCACATAGCCTTCGCCTTTGAGGCAGGCGTCACGCCGGAGACCCGCGCCGGTGAAATGGCTGTCGCCATCGACCTCGATGCCCAGTCTCGCATGATGGCAGGCAAAGTCTGTGACATAGGGACCGATCGGGGCCTGCTTGCGGAAATGATGGGCGTCGGCCCCAAGGGGAAAGAGCAACCGCCACAGGCGGGTTTCCGCAGGGGTTGAGGGCGCTGGGCCGGTGGATGGGGCCGGATCGTGCCACATGCACGATGCGACACCCTCTCCCCTGTGGGGAGGGGTGGGGAGGGGGCGTCCATCCACGCACTCTGGTTCCATCACACCGCCTCGAATTCCAGCATCACCTGGTCCACCGCCAGCACCGCGCCGGGAACCACGTGCACCTTGGCCACCCGTGCGCGCTTCTCCGCCTTGAGCACGTTTTCCATCTTCATGGCCTCGACCACGGCCAGGGTCTGGCCGTCCTCCACCAGATCGCCCTCGGCCACGTCGATGCGCACCACCTGGCCGGGCATGGGGCAGAGCAGGAACCGGCTCATGTCCGGCGCCACCTTGACCGGCATGTGCTTGAGATATTGCGCGATATGCGGCCGCAGCACGAGGACCTTGAGGTCGGCGCCGCGATAGCGGATGCGGAAGCCCGAGGTGGTCGGATCGACCTTGAGGACGCAGGTCCGACCCTCGCTCCATTCCAGCCGCGCCAGCCGGTCGCCCGGCTGCCAATGGAGATGCGCGGCCTGGCTGCGCCAGCCGGCATCGACCACGGTTTCGAGGCCTTTCTGGTGCAGCGTCACCGTCTCCGCCGCGCCGCCGATCTGCACATGCCATCGCGATTCCGCCTCGGAGCCGCTGCGTCGCTGCTCCCGCCGCGCCATCAGCAGGGCGGCAGCGGCCACGACGTCGAGGTGATGGTCCTCCCCGAGCTCGGCCCCGTGAAAGCCCTCGGGAAACTCCTCGGCGATATAGCCGGTGGTCAGCCGTCCCTCGCGGAAGCGCTCCTGATCCATGACGGCGGAGAGGAAAGGCAGATTGTTGCCGACGCCCTCGACCTCGAAGGAATCCAGCGCCACGGCCATGGCGTCCACCGCCTCCAGCCGCGTCGGCGCCCAGGTGCAGAGCTTGGCGATCATCGGATCGTAGAAGGTGGAAATCTCCCCGCCCTCGTAGACGCCGGTATCGTTGCGCACCACCAGCGTGTCCGAGACGCTTTCCTCGGCAGGCGGCCGGTAGCGGGTCAGCCGCCCGGTCGAGGGCAGGAAATTGCGATAGGGGTCCTCGGCATAGAGCCGGCTCTCGATGGCCCAGCCGTTCCGCTTCACCTCGTCCTGGCGCAGCGGCAGCTTCTCGCCATTGGCAACCCGCAGCATCAGTTCCACCAGGTCCAGCCCGGTGATCAGCTCGGTCACCGGATGCTCGACCTGGAGGCGCGTGTTCATCTCGAGGAAGTAGAACTTCTTGTCCTTGTCGACGATGAACTCCACCGTGCCGGCGCTGCGATAGCCCACCGCCCTGGCCAGGGCCACGGATTGCTCGCCCATGGCCTTTCGCGTCGCCTCGTCGAGGAAGGGCGAGGGCGCTTCCTCGATCACCTTCTGGTTGCGGCGCTGGATCGAGCATTCGCGCTCGTTGAGATAAAGGACATTGCCATGCGCGTCGGCCATCACCTGAATCTCGATATGGCGCGGCTCGGTGACGAATTTCTCGATGAAGATGCGGTCGTCGCCGAAGGACGAGGCCGCCTCCGATTTGCTCCGCTCGAAGCCTTCGCGCGCCTCCGCATCGGTCCAGGCGATGCGCATCCCCTTGCCACCGCCGCCGGCCGAAGCCTTGATCATCACCGGATAGCCGATGGATCTGGCGATCCGCACCGCCTCCTCGGCGTCCTCGATCAGCCCCATATGGCCGGGCACGGTGGAAACGCCCGCCGCCGCGGCGAGCTTCTTGGACGTGATCTTGTCGCCCATCGCCTCGATGGCGCTGGCCGGCGGACCCACGAAGAGGATTCCTTCCTGCTCCAACGCCGCGGCGAAGCCGGCATTCTCGGAGAGGAAGCCATAGCCGGGATGCACGGCCTGGGCGCCCGTCTGCTTGCAGGCGGCGATGATCTTCTCGGCCTGAAGATAGGACTCCCGCGCGGGCGAGGCCCCGATATGCACCGCCTCGTCCGCCATGCGCACATGCAGCGCCTCCCGGTCGGCGTCGGAATAGACCGCCACCGTGGCGATGCCCATCTTCCGCGCCGTCTTGATGACCCGGCAGGCGATCTCGCCGCGATTGGCGATGAGGAGCTTGGTGATCGTCATGATGGGGCTTCTCACGCCTTCAGCTTGTGGTGCAATTCGTCCTGGCCAATCAGGAAGACTCCGATCTTGGCCAGCATGGCGAACGTGAGCAGCCAGAAGACGATGTCGCCTCCGGACAGCCACCAGATGATTGGGATCTCGATGAGATGTACGGTCACGAACGCAATCGCGGCCCATCTCGACTTCCCGGCCCAATGGGCCCGCGTGCTCGAGGACGCGTTGGAAATCACTCCGCCGAAAATGTCGGCGGCCATGATCATCAACACGATGGTCTGCCATTCGAATGGCCGAGCGAAATAGACGAACAGCAAGCCGAAAACTGCGTAGCCGAGGGCAAATGAGACTTGCCGGACAGTAGGGCTTTCGCCGAACAATTCCTTGAGCATGGCAGTCCTCACAGCGGAATATTGTCGTGCTTCTTCTTCGGCCCCTGGGCAGCCTTGTGCCTCAGGGTCGAGAAGGCGCGGATGACGCGGCGGCGTGTGCCGTGGGGCATGATCACGTCGTCGATGAAGCCGCGCTCGGCGGCGACGAAGGGATTGGCGAAGCGGGATTCGTAATCCTTGGTGCGCTGGGCGATCTTCTCCCGGTCGCCCAGTTCCGATCGATAGAGGATTTCCACCGCGCCCTTGGCGCCCATGACGGCGATCTCGGCACTGGGCCAGGCATAGTTGACGTCGGCCTTGATGTGCTTGGACGCCATCACGTCATAGGCGCCGCCATAGGCTTTTCGCGTGATGACCGTCACCAGGGGCACCGTCGCCTCCGAATAGGCGAAGAGCAGTTTCGCCCCGTGCTTGATGATGCCGCCATATTCCTGCGCCACGCCCGGCAGGAAGCCGGGCACATCCACGAAGGTCAGGATGGGGATTTCGAAGCTGTCGCAGAAGCGGATGAAGCGGGCGGCCTTCTTGCTGGCATTGATGTCGAGGCACCCGGCCAGCACCAGCGGCTGGTTGGCGACGACGCCCACCGTATGGCCGTCGAGCCGGATGAAGCCGATCAGGATGTTGCCGGCATGGTCCTTCTGCAGCTCGAGGAACTCGCCCTCGTCGGCCACGGTCTCGATGACCTCCCGCATGTCGTAGGGCTTGCTGGCGCTGTCGGGGATGATGGTGTCGAGCTTGTCGTCCCGCCGGTCGACGGGATCGTGGGTGGGGATGCGCGGCGGCTTCTGTCCTGCGGCCAGCGGCAGATAGGAAAAGAGCCGGCGCACTTCGAGCAGGGTCTCGATGTCGTTCTCGAACGCGGCATCGGCGACCGAGGAAATCCTGGTGTGGGTCGAGGCGCCGCCCAGCTCCTCCTGGGTGACGGTCTCGTTGGTGACGGTCTTCACCACGTCCGGACCGGTGACGAACATGTAGCTCGTATCCTCGACCATGTAGATGAAGTCGGTCATGGCCGGCGAGTAGACGGCCCCGCCGGCGCAGGGCCCCATGATGACCGAGATCTGCGGCACCGCGCCCGAAGCCTGCACATTGCGCCAGAACACGTCGGCATAGCCGCCGAGGGACGCCACGCCCTCCTGGATGCGGGCGCCGCCGCTGTCGTTGAGCCCGATCACCGGCGCGCCGTTCTGCATGGCCAGATCCATGATCTTGCAGATCTTCTTGGCATGGGTCTCGGAAAGCGAGCCGCCGAAGACGGTGAAGTCCTGGCTGAACACGTAGACGAGCCGCCCATCGATCGTGCCCCAGCCGGTGACGACGCCGTCACCGGGAATGACCGTCTCGGCCATGCCGAAATCGGTCGCGCGATGGGTGACGAACATGTCGTATTCCTCGAAGCTGCCCGGGTCGAGCAGCACGTCGAGCCGCTCGCGCGCCGTCAGCTTGCCCTTGCCGTGCTGGGTGTCGATGCGCCGCTGTCCGCCGCCCACCCGGGCCAGGGCCCGCTTTTCCTCGAGGGCGGCGATGATTTCCTGCATGGACTCCTCCGGCTTCTGGCTCGACCGCAAGACTAGCGCGACCCACGCCCCGGCCCAAGACAGGAAAGGGCGGTTCTGCTACAACCACACAAAAAGCATCCTGCAATTTTGTGGAGTTGTGAATTTGGCTGCCAGGAAGGTCTTTGCCGGAGCCCGTTTGCGGGCCCTGCGCGCCCAGCACAGGCTTACCCAGGCGGATTTGGCGGGGCGGCTCGACATCTCCCCCTCCTATGTCAACCAGCTCGAATCCAACCAGCGGCCGCTGACGGCGGCGGTGATGCTGGCGCTGGCCGAAAATTTCGATCTCGATTTGTCGAGCCTGGCCACCGACGCCTCCGACCGGCTGGTGGTCGATTTGCGCGAGGCCCTAGCCGACCCGGTCTTCGGCGAGACGGCGCCGAACCTGCAGGAATTGAAGACGCTGGCCACCAACGCGCCGGACATGGCCCGGGCCATGCTTCAGCTCTACGAGGCCTATCGCAAGACCAATGAGCGGCTGGCCGGCATGGACGCGGCCCTGACACGCGACCCGCAGAGCGGCGTGACCACCGCCTATGAGGAGGTGCGCGATTTCTTCCACTATGCCGACAACTATATCGACCCCCTCGACCGCGCCGCCGAAGCGCTGGCGAGCGAGTTGGGCGAATTCGGGCCGGACCGGTTGTCGCGGCTGGTCGCCTATCTGGCGGAAACGCACGACGTCCGCGTGAGCCTCGCGCCGCCGCTCGAGGCCGACGCCATGAGCCGTTTCGACCGCGGGGCGCGCGAGCTCTGGGTCAACAGCCGGCTCGAGCCCTCCTCGCAGTTCTTCCGCCTCGCCACCCATCTGGCGGGGCTGGAGCAGACCACGCTCATCGGCGAACTGCTCGACGGCGCCAGCTTCAAGGCGCCCGAAGCCCGTGCCATCGCGCGCATGGGGCTGGCCAACTACTATGCCGGGGCCCTGCACATGCCCTATGGCGCCTTCCTCAAGGCGGCGGAGGCGTATCGCTACGATATCGAGGAACTCGCCCACCTGTTCGGCGCCAGCCTCGAACAGGTAGCGCATCGCCTCTCCACCATGCAGCGGCCGCGCGAGCGGGGCGTGCCCTTCTTCTTCGCCCGGGTCGATGCCGCCGGCACCATCACCAAGCGCCACTCGGCCACCGCGCTGCAATTCGCCCGTTTCGGCGGCGCCTGTCCGCTCTGGAACGTGCATCGCGCCTTCGAGGCGCGCGGCGAGATCATCCGGCAATTGGCCGAAACGCCCGACGGCAACCGCTATCTCTGCCTCGCCTGGTCCGGCGAGAAGCGCATGGGCGGGTATCGGGGGACCACCCGGCGCTATGCCTATGCGCTGGGCTGTGAGGTGAGCCATGCCGGCCGCCTCGTCTATGCCGACGATCTCGACCTTGCCAAGGCGGTGTTCGATCCCATCGGCATCTCCTGCCGCATCTGCGAGCGGCGGAGCTGCGCCCAGCGCTCCGTGCCGCCCCTGGCGGCGGGAATCTCGGTGCCGGCCGACCGGCGGAGCGTGGTGCCCTACGAGATCGGGTAGGGAGCGCGCTTACGCCGGGTCGAAATCGGGCTCGTCGCGATCCGCTGCCTTCATGCCGGCGGCGAAGCGCCTGGCGTTGCGCACATAGCGCTCGGCCGAGGCCGCCAGCGCCGCTGCCCCCTCCGCGTCGATCTCGCGCACCACCTTGCCCGGTGCCCCCATCACCAGGGAATTGTCGGGGATCACCTTGCCCTCGGTGACCAGGGCATTGGCGCCGATCAGGCAGTTCTTTCCGATCCTGGCGCCATTGAGCACGGTGGCCCCCATGCCGATCAGGCTGTTGTCGCCGATGGTGCAGCCATGGACGATCGCCGCATGCCCGATGGTGACATTGCTTCCGATCACCAGCGGATAGCCGCTGTCGGTATGGAGCACGCAGTTCTCCTGCACATTGGTGCGGGCGCCGATGGTGATGCGCTCGATGTCGCCGCGCGCCACTACCCCGAACCAGATGCCGGCTTCCGGTCCCACCACGACATCGCCCACCAGCACCGCCGTGGGGGCGATCCAGCCCACCTCCGGGTCGATCTGCGGGGCAATCCCGTCCAGCGCATAGATGGGCATGGTTTCCTCCTTACGGCACGATGCCATAGGCATCGCGCATCTCGGCGATTTGCGAAAGGGTGCTGTGGAAAACGCTCCAGTCGTCGCGCTCCGCGATCGGCGCCCAGATCGCCTCCATCTCCTCGATCAGCATGGTGCGTGGCTGCGTCCGGGCGAAATAGGCATGGCCGAGATTGACGTCGGCGGCGGGCGCATAGGCTTCCAGCAGGTCCGCCACCGGCCGGAAGGCTTCGCCGGCATAGTGGTCGGCCGAGGGGCTGCGCGCTGCCCGTTCCGCGCTCAGCGCGCCGCCGCGCCAGTCGAAGAAGAACTGCTCGTAAGGCGCCTTGCTCGCCGCAAGGAAGCCGAACAGCGCGGTGACGAAGGCGCCGTCCCGTTCCATCTCGGTCGGCTGCAGCCCCAGCCGTCGCAGGATCTGCGCCGGCAATTGCGCCCGGAAGGCGGGCCAGACCGTGTTGAGCGCCGGCTCCAGCCGCTCGACCGCGGAAAGCGGCAGCAGGCATTCGGCCAGCCGGGTCAGGTTCCAGGCCAGCGTATCCGGCTGGCGACCGAAGCTGTAAAGCCCCGTCTCGTCGAAATAGGCGGCGATGAAATCGGGATCGTACACCGGTAGGAACCGCCAGGGGCCGTAGTCGAAGCTCTCTCCGGTGATGTTGATGTTGTCGGTGTTGAGCACGCCATGCACGAACCCTGCCGCGATCCATTGCGCGCCCAGCCGGGCGACATTGGCGACCACCGCCTCGAGAAAGGCGGCGGCCTTGTCTTCGGCCTCCGCCAGGTGGGGATAATAGTTGGCGATCGCGTAGTCGAGCAGCCGCGCCAGCCCCGCGTCGTCTTCGAGATAGGCCAGCCGCTGGAAAGTGCCGATGCGGATATGGCTGTGGCTCAGCCGGGTGAGCACCGCGGAACGGGTGGGGGAGGGCTCGTCGCCGCGCCAGAGCTGTTCGCCGGTCTCGACCAGGCAGAAGCTCTTCGAGGTATAGACGCCGAGCGCCTCCAGCATTTCGGTGGCCAGGACCTCGCGGACCCCGCCCTTGAGCGTCAGCCGTCCGTCGCCGCCGCGCGACCAGGGGGTCTTGCCCGACCCTTTGGTGCCGAAATCGAGCAGCCGTCCGTCCACCGGGTCGATGCACTGGGCGAACAGAAAGCCGCGCCCGTCGCCCAGATCGGGATTGTAGGTGCGGAACTGGTGCCCGTGATAGCGCAGCGCCAAGGGCTCCGGCAGCGAGCCGGGCAGCGGCTCGAACCGGCCGAAATGCGCGATCCATTGGGCGTCGTCGAGCCCGCCCAGCCCCAGCCGCTCGGCCCAGCGCCGGTCGCGGTGGCGCAGGATGGTCTGGGGAAAGTCCGCCGGCGCGACGCGATCGAAGAAGGCGTCGCCCAGCGTCTCGTGGCGGCGGGCGGGAAGAAATTCGGCCATGATGGAGCAACGCTAGCACGGGGCCGGCGGTTCGTCGCATGCGCAATGCCGGATTGCGGCAAACTGTCTGGCGAATGCCGCCAAATCGGCCTATATGCTGGATGATGACCAACCTAGCCGAAACCCTCAGCCTCTCTCCCTTCGAGGCCGTCATCTTCGACATGGACGGCACGCTGCTCGACACCGAGGCCGTGTTCAAGTCCATCGTGTTCGACGTCTGCGCCGAGCTCGGCTTCGAGATGACCGAGGCGGTGCACAGCTCCATGGTCGGCTCCAGCCATGAGCGCACCAACCAGCTTCTGATCGAGGCCTACGGCGTCGCCTTCCCCTATACCCTGTTCGACGAGAAGTGCCGCGTCATCATGCGCGAGCGCGCGCATGCCGGCGTGCCCGTCAAGCCCGGCGTGCGCGATTTCCTCGGCGCGCTGGCCGAGCGCGACATCCCCATGGCGGTGGCCACCTCCTCGCGCAATCCTCACGCCCAGCACCACCTCGGCGCGGCTGGGCTGCTCGAGCTGTTCCGCACGGTGGTGACCCGCGACGACGTGGTCAATCCCAAGCCGCATCCGGAGCCCTATCTCACCGCCGCGCGGCGGCTGTCGATCGACCCGCGGCATTGCCTCGCCCTCGAGGACAGCCATTCGGGGGTGCGCGCCGCCCATGCCGCCGGCATGCAGACGGTGATGGTGCCCGACCTGGTGGGGCCGAGCGAGGAGATTCGCCGGCTCGGCGTCGCCATCATGGGCAGCCTCGTGGACGTGCACCTGGCGGCCTTTCCGCGGCGCTAGGCGGCGCCCGCCTGTTTCCCCGCGGACACAGGCACGAGGCAATCGTTAACCATCCGGCTGGATCGGTAAAGGTTTAGCCTTTGCGCTAACGCGGCGTTCAGCACGCCGAAAGCCTTGCATTTTCAGGGGTTTCCTTGGGTGGAGACCTCCATTAACCCTACCTTAAGACGCTAACGTTTATGGTTAACCCATCGTAAATTTGCGCTTGGCTCCCGGCTTTGGCTTGGCTAGTGTCTCGGCCGGGAAAGCGCGGGTCCTTCGGGATCCGCATCGAGAAGGCCCGCCGGAGACGACCGGACGGGCTCAGGGGTAAGGACGGGGCATTGAAGTCAGCTCGGCGAGGCAGATGGGTGCGTGCCATGTCGCATGCGCTGGCCGTTGGCGCCGCCGCGCTCGTGCTTGCCGTCACCCTCTCGCCCGGCCATGCCGGGGAGGCCGCCGCCGTCTTCCCGCTCGACGTGCCGGAGACAATCGCCAAGCTGCGCGCCCAGCCGGCGCTCGGCCCCACTTTGGTGCCGCTGGCGCCCGGCGAACAGCCGCTGACCGACGCGCTGCTCGCCAACTACGTCAAGCGCCAGCAGGCCCTGCGCGCCGTCGAGGTCACGCCGGCCGGCCCGCAGCCCGAGCTCAATACCGAATTGCTGATGGGCTATATCGCCCGCGGTTCGCTGGGCGGCGGCAACACCGCCCTGTCGGCCATCGCCAGTTTCACCCAGCCGGTGCCGCGCCCCGAGCCGTCGGTGACGCCGGACATGCTCGCGGCCTATGTCGAGAGCGGCTACCAGCCGACCGCCAAGCGCGTGCAGCATGCCAATGCCGAACGCGAATGTCTGGCCCAGGCCATCTATCACGAGGCGCGCGGGGAAACCTATGCCGGCCAGCTCGCGGTGGCCAACGTCATCGTCAACCGCGCCCGCTCGGACCGCTATCCCTCGACGCTGTGCGGCGTCATCTACCAGAATGCCGATCAGGGCCGCTATCGCTGCCAGTTCACTTTCGCCTGCGACGGGCGCAGCGACGCCCCTGGCGAACGCCGCGCCTGGGCCCGTTCCATGGCCCTGGCGGCCGAGGTCTATGCCGAATTCGCCACCGGCGCCGAGATCGGCGCGCTGCCCGGTTCGGCGCTCTATTATCACACCACCAATGTGCGGCCGTCCTGGTCCTACACCTTCTCCAAGGTGGCCGAGGTGGATTCCCATATCTTCTACGCGCCGAACTGATCTGTCGCAGCGATGCCGGAAACGGCAAGGGCGCCTTTGCGGCGCCCTTGGTTTTTGCGGGATCAGGGTGTGCGGATCATTCCGCCGCCAGCGCCAGTTGCGGGCCGGCCTTGGCGTCGGCCTCGGGGCCGAACTTCTCGAAATTGGTCCGGAACAGGCCGGCCAGCTTGAGGGCCTGGGCGTCATACGCGTCGCCGTCGGTCCAGGTCTGGCGGGGGTCGAGCAGGCGGGGGTCGACGCCCTCGACCTGCACCGGGACCTCGAAGCCGAACAGCGGATCGAGGCGCATCTCGGCATCGTCCAGCGAGCCGTCCAGCGCCGCGGTGAGCAGCCGCCGGGTCGAGGCGATGTCGATGCGCTTGCCCGCGCCGTAGCCGCCGCCGGTCCAGCCGGTGTTGAGCAGCCAGGCCTGGGCGCCGCTGGCCCGCAGCCGCTCGGCCAGCATGTCGCCATAGGCCGTGGGATGCAAAGGCATGAACGGCGCGCCGAAACAGGCCGAGAAGGTGGCCTGCGGCTCGGTGACGCCGCGCTCGGTGCCGGCAACCTTGGCGGTATAGCCGGAGAGGAAGTGGTAGACCGCTTGCTCCGGCGTCAGCCGGGCCAGGGGCGGCAGCACGCCGAAAGCGTCGGCGGTGAGGAAGACCACAGTCCGCGGCGTGCCTCCGACGCTGCCCGGCGCAATGGCCGGCAATACCTGCAAAGGATACGCCGCGCGGGTGTTTTCGGTGAGCGAAATGTCGTCAAATATCGGCACATTGCTCGCATCGAGCACCACATTTTCGAGCACGGTGCCGAAACGGCGGGTGGCCGCGAAGATCTCCGGCTCGGCGCTGGCCGACAGCCGCACCGTCTTGGCGTAGCATCCTCCCTCGAGGTTGAAGACCCCGTCCGCGCTCCAGCCATGCTCGTCGTCGCCGATCAGCGGCCGGGCGGGATCGTTGGACAGGGTGGTCTTGCCGGTGCCCGACAGCCCGAAGAACAGCGCCGCCTCGCCCTCCGGGCCGAGATTGGCCGAGCAATGCATGGGCAGCACGCCCTGGCGCGGCGCGTGGAAGTTGAACAGGCTGAACACGCTCTTCTTGATCTCGCCGGCATAGGAGGTGCCGGCGATGACCACCAGGTTCCGGCTCATGTCGAGCGCGATGACGGTCTCGGTGCGGGTGCCGTGGCGGCCCGGATCGGCCTTGAAGTCCGGAGCGTGCAGGATGGTCACCGGCACCGCCGCGTCGCTGGCCGGGATCCCCTCGCCGGGGCGGATCAGCAGGTTGCGGATGAACAGGGCGTGCCAGGCGCTGGGCGTCAGCACGGTGACCTGGTACTGATGGCGCGGGTCGGCGCCAGCCAGCAGGTCCTGCCGCTCTAGGGGCCTGCCGGCGAGATGCGCGCGCACGTCGCCGAGCAGCACGTCGAAATGCGCCGCCGACAGGGCGCCGGAATTGTCCCACCATACGCTGTCCGCGGTCAGCGCGTCGCGCACGATGAACTTGTCCTTGGGGGAGCGGCCGGTGAAGGCGCCGGTGGTGACCGACAGGGCGCCGTCGGCGGTGAGCGCGGCACCGCCCTGCCGGATCGCCTCGGCAACCAGTTGAGGGGCACGGGCATTGTCGGTCAAGGACGCGGCGGCGTCGCCGATGGCCGCCCTGAGGGCGTTGTGGTCGAAGGACATGGGTCCGGTCTCCGCTGAAGCCGCGGGGAGGACGCGGCCGATCGAGGGGAAAATAGGGGTTGGGGCGGCGCGCCAGCCATCCCGAAATCGGTCGTAAGACGGAAGTCGGATCGCCTGCCGCCGGTATGGCAGAGCCGGCGCCTGCGGCCCCGGGACTTGGCCGCGCCTTAATTAGTGCGTAATTGTCGCCTGCAACGTCGCGCTCAAGGCATCTCCCCCGCGACCGATGCCGCCCGATCGCTTGCGTCACGAAGAGAAAGGCAGCCCATGCCCAAGATCGCCCTGGTGGATGACGACCGCAACATCCTCACCTCCGTCTCCCTCACCCTGGAGGCGGAAGGCTACACGGTCGCCACCTATACCGACGGGGCCTCCGGCCTCGAAGGCCTGACCACCGACCGGCCGGACCTGGCCATACTCGACATCAAGATGCCGCGCATGGACGGCATGGAGCTGCTGCGCCGCCTGCGCCAGAAATCCGACGTGCCGGTCATCTTCCTCACCTCCAAGGACGAGGAGATCGACGAATTGTTCGGGCTCAAGATGGGCGCGGACGATTTCATCACCAAGCCCTTCAGCCAGCGGCTGCTGGTGGAGCGGGTCAAGGCGATCCTGCGCCGCTCCGCCCCGCGCGACGCGGCTGCCGGCGGCGGCGCGGCGGCCGACGCCGCCCCCAGCAAGGCGCTGATCGAGCGCGGCGCGCTGGTGATGGACGAGGAGCGCCACACCTGCACCTGGAAGGGGCAGCGCGTGACCCTGACGGTCACCGAGTTCCTCATTTTGCAGGCGCTGGCCCTGCGCCCCGGCGTCGTCAAGTCGCGCAACGCGCTGATGGACGCGGCCTATGACGACCAAGTCTATGTGGACGACCGCACCATCGACAGCCACATCAAGCGCCTGCGCAAGAAGTTCAAGGCGGTGGACGACGAGTTCGAGATGATCGAGACGCTCTACGGCGTCGGCTACCGGTTCAAGGAGCAGTAAGGGGGCAATTGGCCACGCTCGACCCGGATCTGGAACGGCCTGCGGCGGAGCCCGGACCCGCCGCCGCCCCGGCGCGCCCGGTTGGCCGGCCCAGCCGTCGTGCCTGGCGGCTCGCCCTCGTGCCCCTCGGCAAGCTCTGGGTGGGGCTGCGGCGCTTCCTCGACTTCACCATTTTCTCTAGCCTCACCCGCCGCATCATCGTGCTCAACCTGGCGGGCCTATTGGTGCTGGTGGTGGGCATCCTCTACCTCAACCAGTGGCGGGCCGGGCTGATCGACGCGCGCGTGCAGTCGCTGCGCGTGCAGGGCGAGATCATCGCCGCCGCCATCGCCGCCTCGGCCACGGTGGACAGCGACGTCATCTCCGTCAATCCAGACCGCTTGCTCGAATTGCAGGCCGGCAACGTCTCCCCGCTCTCCTACTTCGATCCGACGCTGGAATTTCCCATCAATCCCGAGCGCGTCGCCCCGCTGCTGCGCAACCTCATCACCCCCACGCGCACCCGCGCCCGCATCTATGACGGCCAGGGCCTGCTGATCCTCGACAGCGACAACATCTATGCGCGCGGCGAGGTGCTGCGGCAGGTGTCGGACCCCGCCAAGCAGCCCGGCTTCTTCCTGCTCGACTGGTGGAATGCGCTTATCTCCTGGTCCCCGGGCGACAACTACCCGAAATACCAGGAATATCCGTCCGACGAGGGCATCCGTTATCCCGAGGTCGCCTCGGCCCTGCAAGGGGCCCCCGCCGATTTCGTGCGGGTAGACGCGCAGAACCAGCTCGTGGTGTCGGTGGCCGTGCCGGTGCAGCGCCTGCGCGCCATCGTCGGGGTGATCCTGCTCTCCACCGCGCCGGGCGACATCGATTCGGTCGTCGCCCAGGAGCGCTGGAGCATATTGCGCATCGCACTCATCGCCGCCGGGGTGCAGATCGCGCTGTCCCTGCTGCTCGCCGGCACCATCGCCGGCCCAATGCGGCGCCTGTCGGAGGCGGCCGAGCGGGTGCAGACCGCCGGCAATGCCCGCGCCGAAATTCCCGACCTCACCGACCGGCCCGACGAGATCGGCCATCTTTCCGGCGCCCTGCGGCGCATGACCGATGCGCTCTACAATCGCATCGAGGCCATCGAGCGCTTCGCTGCCGATGTCGCCCACGAGCTCAAGAACCCGCTGACCTCGCTGCGCTCGGCGGTCGAGACCCTGCCGCTGGCCAGGAAGCCGGAGGACCGCGAGCGGCTGACCAACATCATCCAGCACGACGTGCGCCGCCTCGACAGGCTGATCACCGACATTTCCAGCGCCAGCCGGCTCGACGCCGAACTGGCCCGCGAAAGCGCCGAGCCCGTGGACGTGGAGAAGCTGGCCGAAGCCATGGTCGGCATCCAGAAGGACGTGGCCGCCGGCCGGGACGGGGCGGGGGGGCGGGGGGGGGG
>Ga0182793_1000552_pt1 | contig 28394 bp, 22 predicted proteins | sample Passage237A_FD_130498 | JGI IMG/M metagenome (GOLD analysis project Ga0182793, IMG submission 130498) | Cellulose adapted compost microbial communities from Newby Island Compost Facility, Milpitas, CA, USA - Passage2 37A (version 2) (version 2) ... | reverse complement strand
TCGATAACGCTGTAGAGAAACATGACCTCTACCGGAGGAAGTTGGGTCTCCAGACTAAACAGAGTGGCGCGAATCCTGACTTCCAGATGATCCGCTTCCTGTTCCAGGCGATCCAGCTCGTGAATCATGTTTTCCACCACCACCAGTTCCCGACCGCTAAAGCCGGTTTCCAGCAACCCGTCCAGTTCGTTGATTGCCGTCAGCGCCTGCTCGGCAGTGCGCACACCGGCCTGAACAAATTCGAGCGCCTGATCCTGCATGGCTTCAGGAATCCGCATTTTGCGCCCGAGCATAATGCCCGCAATGTCCTTGGCGCGGTTGGCGATGCGGTCCTGCATGGTGAGCAGTTCCAGCAGGTCGGTGCGGGGGACGGGCAAGAAAAGACTCTTTGGCAACTGCAGACGCAGTTGTTTCTTCAATTCGTCGGCCTGGTTTTCCAGCTCGGTAATACGCGCCTGGACACTGGCTGCAGCAGCCCAGTCATTGGCGATAACGGCCTGAAAGAAGGGGACAAGTTCAGCAGTTGCCTGAACTGCGACCGCCATATGCTCCTGCATGGGCTTGATTGGCGAGCGGCCAAACAGATTGGAGAAGGGGTTGGCGAGTGGCATGGGGGTCTCCCGTGATGTAGCGCCTGGCCATCTGCCGATGACCTGTCAAAAAGTGCGGGCAGTATAAAAACTTCACTGGCCAAGGTCACGCAGGATTTTTTAAAAATTGGGCGACAGGGGGCGTGAAATTGATATTCCGGTCTGAAAGACAGGTAGTGTGTGAGTGTCGGGGTCAGGGAATAAGGGCTACAATCAGTCCACCTGGCCCCATGTGAGGGGCGGGTTTCCCGGTACCTGGAGGTCGAGGCGTCATGTCACAGGCAGCAAATTCAATGGCCAATCCCAAAGCCGTTTTCGACGGCGTGCTGGATCTGCGGCGGCTGATTACCACACTGGTCAGCGACGGACGGGTCAAGCAGGAGGATGCCAATATGCTCCTGGGTGCTATCCGTAACCGTGAGCAGGCACTTATGCACCCGCTGGCCTATATCGCCAGCCAGAATCTGGAAGACCTGAAACGTCCGGGCAAAACCCTGGACGGCGACCAACTGACCCACTGGCTGGCAGAAAAGGCCAGCCTGCCGGTTTACCACATAGATCCCCTCAAGATTGATGTGCCCAGGGTCACCGAGGTGATGTCCTTTGCTTTTGCCAAGCGTCACAGCATCCTGTGTGTCGAGGTGACTTCCGAGTATCTGGTGGTGGCCTGCAATCAGCCATTTGTCACCGGTTGGGAAAGCCAGTTGGAGCATGTGGCGCGCAAGCCCATTCGCAAGGTGTTTGCCAATCCGGCGGATGTGGAGCGCCACACGGTGGAGTTTTACACCCTGGCCCGCTCCGTGAGCCGCGCCAGCGGTGGCCCGGCCGCTTCGGCAGTGACCAATTTCGAGCAGCTGGTGGAGCTGGGTCAGGCGACTGATCCGGATGCCAATGACCAGCACATAGTTAAAATTGTCGACTGGCTGTTGCAGTATGCCTACGACCAGCGAGCCAGTGATATTCATATTGAACCTCGCCGCGACATAGGTCGAATTCGCTTTCGCATCGACGGTGTGTTGCACAATGTCTATGAATTGCCGGCCAGTGTGTGCATGGCGGTTACCAGCCGTTTCAAAGTGCTGTCGCGCATGAACATTGCGGAAAAGCGCAAACCCCAGGATGGTCGTATCAAGACCCGTCGTTCCGATGACAGCGAAGTGGAACTGCGTATTTCCACTCTGCCCACCGCCTTTGGCGAGAAGCTGGTAATGCGGATTTTCGATCCTGATGTGCTGTTGCGCAGCTTTGCCGATCTCGGGTTGGTAGGTGAGGACTACAATCGCTGGCGTTCCATGCTGGATCGCCCCAACGGCATAGTGCTGGTGACTGGCCCCACAGGCTCGGGCAAGACCACCACGCTTTATTCCTCTCTGCGGCAGATAGCCACGCCCGAGGTGAATGTCAGCACCATCGAAGACCCTATTGAGATGGTGGAAGAATCCTTCAACCAGACCCAGGTGCATCACAAGATAGGATTGGACTTTGCCGCCGGTATTCGCAGCCTGATGCGTCAGGACCCGGACATCATCATGGTGGGCGAGATACGCGATCTGGAAACGGCGCAGATGGCGGTGCAGGCGGCCCTCACCGGTCACCTGGTGCTGTCCACCGTACACACTAATGACGCACCTGCCACTGTGGCGCGTCTGCTGGATCTGGGCATTCCCTCCTATTTGATCAATGCCACGCTGCTGGGGGTGATGGCGCAGCGACTGGTGCGCACGCTCTGTCCTCATTGCAAGGAAGAATCAACCATCAGCGCTGAAGACTGGCAGGAGCTGGTGGCGCCCTGGAAGGTGGCAGTACCGCAAAAGATTTACCGCCCGGTGGGTTGCCTCGAGTGTCGCGATACCGGCTATCTGGGCCGGCACGGTCTCTATGAAATTTTGCTCATGTCCGAATCGGTAAAAGAAAAGGTCACCTCCAACTGCAATTTGCAGGAGCTGCGACGTCAGGCGATGAAAGAGGGCATGCGCACTCTGCGTTTGTCCGGCGCACAGAAGGTGGCCGCCGGATTGACCACAGTGGAAGAGGTGATGCGCGTGGCACCGCCGCCGGAGAAGGCTTGACGGTTTCGAAGCACACAAGGATTCCCCATGGCAGATTCTCCCCAACTTCCTGACAGCCTCCGCGAGTACGCCGAGCGTCAACTAAATGCGTTTCAACAATCTTTGGCAGAAAAAAATATCGACCTGCCTGCAATCCTCTCGCAGGCTGGCATAACGCCAGAGACCTTTTCTCGCCATCAATTGCGCGCATTTGTCGGCAGTGAATATCTCGCCAAGACCTGTAGCTTGCAACCAGGCTTTTTGCTTGATCAGTTGCAATCGGGAGAACTCTACAAGCCCTGGGAAGACAATTCTCTCGATGCTTTCAAGCAGGCGCTTGATGCCTGCGACAGCGATGCGGAACTGGACAGGCAGCTGCGCCAGTACCGTCAGCGCGCCATGATTCGTTTTATCTGGCGCGATTTGAATCGTCTCGATTCCATGCACGGCATGACCGAGGAATTGTCGCGCTTTGCCGATACGGCCATTGCGCTGACCGCTGAATATCACTATCGCATTCTGGTGAATATGTACGGCGCGCCCCGCGGCAAATACTCGGCGCAGATACAGCCGTTTATGGTAATCGGCATGGGCAAGCTGGGGGCGCGCGAGCTGAATCTGTCTTCCGATATCGATCTGATTTTTACCTTTCCCGAAGGTGGCGAGACAGATCATCCAAGTCGCGCCATCAGCAACCAGGAATTCTTTGTCAAACTCGGGCAGCGGTTGATTCGCAGCCTCGACGCCACTACCGCAGAAGGATTTGTTTTTCGTGTGGACATGCGTCTGCGTCCTCACGGCCAGAGTGGCGCGCTGGCGCTGAGTTTTGATGCCATGGAGGATTACTACCAGACTCAAGGGCGCGAGTGGGAGCGCTACGCCATGGTCAAGGCGCGCACTCTGGCAATTGTCGGTGGTGAAAGCGAAGCTCATCGCCAGACTGCGCGCCAGGAACTGCGTCAGTTGCTGCAACCTTTTTGTTATCGCCAGTACATTGACTTTAGCGTGATTGAAGCGCTGCGGGATATGAAAGGCCTGATCAATCGCCAGGTGCAGCGCAAGGGCATGAGTCAGGATGTGAAACTGGGTGAGGGCGGCATTCGCGAAGTGGAGTTCGTGGTGCAGGCCTTTCAGTTGATTCGCGGCGGACGCGACAAGCGTCTGCGCAAACGGCGCGTGTGCGTGATGCTACCCTTTCTCGAAGCGGAAAAATATCTGCCGCCGGGTACCGGCAGCGCGCTGCTTGAAGCCTATATTTTTCTGCGTAATACCGAGCACGCCATTCAGGCCTGGCAAGATCGCCAGACCCAATCATTGCCGGTCGATGAACAGGGGCAGGCGCGTCTGGCCTGGGTGATGGGCTTTGCCAGTTGGGACGCTTTCTATCAGCAGCTGAGCGATTACCGCACGCGAGTGCACAGCGAATTTCGTGCGGTCATTGCTTCTCCGGATCAGGAGGAGGAAGTGCAGATAGATCAGCTGGCAACCTGGACGGGCCTCTGGGATACCAGTGTGCGCGGTGATGAAGCTGAGGCCTTTCTCGCCCGTCAGGGCTGCGACGATCCAGAGCGGTTTTTGACGGTGCTGAAAAATACCCGCGAGAGCCGCGCCGTGCTCAATATGCAAGCCAGCAGCCGCAACCGTCTGGATGCCTTTATGCCGAGACTTTTGGCGGCTCTGGCGCGAAGCGCCGCGGCAGAGGATCTGTCGGTAGGCATGGCGGAAACCCTGGCGCGCATCGCGCCGCTGGTGGAATCCATCGCGAGGCGCAGCGCCTATCTTGTGCTGCTGGTGGAAAACCCTACAGCCCTGCAGCAACTGGTGCTGCTCTGTTCCGCCAGCCCCTGGATTGCGGATCAGCTCAGTCATCATCCTGCGCTGCTGGATGAGCTGCTCACTCCTGAAAGTCTCTATACCCCTCCCGACAAGGATTTTTTGCGCGATGAGTTGCGCCGGGATGTGTTGCGGCTGGGGTGGGAAGATCTGGACGGCCACATGGAGAGCCTGCGCTATTTCCGCTCCGCTCATGCCCTGCGAGTGGCGGCCAGCGAGGTCACAGGCGCGCTGCCGTTGATGAAAGTCAGCGACTATCTGACCTATATCGCCGAGGTGATTCTCGAGCATGTGTTGCAACTGGCCTGGGAGCAGATGTGCGCCCGTCACGGTCATCCGCGCCGCAGCGATGGCACCCGGGATGAAACACCCAGCTTCATCATTGTCGGTTACGGCAAGTTGGGTGGCATAGAGCTGGCCCACGGCTCGGATCTGGATCTGGTGTTTATTCATAACGCCGATCCGGCGGCGGATAGCGATGGCGAAAAGCCGCTGGACAACCTCACCTTCTACACCCGTCTCGGACAGAAAATTATCCATATCCTCAGCACCTCCACCCTCTCGGGTCGGCTTTACGAGGTGGACATGCGCCTGCGTCCCTCGGGTAATTCCGGTCTGCTGGTGACGTCCCTTGCCGCTTTTGAAAAGTATCAGCGGGAAGAGGCCTGGACCTGGGAACATCAGGCACTGGTGCGCGCAAGGGTGGTGGCCGGCTGCGAAAAGCTGGCGGCTTCCTTCGAGACGGTGCGCCTGCAAACCCTCTGTCAGCAGCGGGATCTGGAGCAATTGCGGCAGGACGTGGTGGAGATGCGTCAGAAGATGCGCGACCAGCTGGGCAGCGCCAGACACCAGCAGCAGGAAGGCCTGATTTTTAACCTCAAGCAGGATGCCGGAGGTATCGTCGATATTGAATTTATGGTTCAATACGGCGTTTTAGCCTGGGCTTGGAAACAGCCCTCGCTCGCCAAGTACACGGACAACATTCGCATACTCGGAGCACTGGAAGAGGCTGGTCTACTGGACGCCGAATCCGTCGCCCACTTGATCGACGCCTACAAGGCCTATCGGTCCACCGGGCACCGCCTTGCGCTACAGCGACAGGAGGCGGTACTGCACAGCAACGCGGGTGAAGGCGAACCTGCGTTTGCCAGCGAGCGTCAATTGGTGGGTCGGGTGTGGCAACAGCTGCTGGGCGATCCCGCCGGTTCGTAAATCGCAAGTTTCACAATGAAGGTCGATTCTGCGGCCCGCCCACAGCCAGCGGCTGTATCCGGGCCATAACCTATTGGTTCTGAAAATATTTGTTAGGAGTTGGTTATGTCTTTTGCCGATCGCGACGGCGTTATTTGGCTGGACGGCGAGCTTGTCCCCTGGCGTGATGCCCGGGTTCACGTGTTAACCCACACACTTCACTATGGTATGGGCGTTTTTGAAGGTGTCCGCGCCTATCACAGCCAGTCTCAGGGAACCAGTATCTTTCGTTTGAAAGAGCACACGGATCGTCTGTTCCGCTCCGCGCACATCATGCGCATGAAAATGCCTTATTCCAAAGAGGTAGTTAATGCAGCTCACAAGCAGGTGGTGCGCGAGAACAATCTGAAAGAAGCCTATCTGCGCCCCATGGCGTTTTACGGTTCCGAAGGCATGGGTCTGCGTGCTGACAACCTCCGTGTGCATGTGATGGTCGCCGCCTGGCACTGGCCTTCCTATATGTCGCCTGAGGCGCGGGAGCAGGGTATTCGCATTCGCACCTCCAGCTACACCCGCCACCATGTGAATATTTCCATGTGCAAGGCGAAAGCCAACGGTCACTACATCAACTCGTTGCTGGCGCTGCAGGAAGCTCTGGACAGCGGTTGTGAAGAAGCTCTGTTGCTCGACACTGAAGGCTATGTGGCAGAAGGCAGCGGCGAGAACTTCTTTCTGGTGCGCGATGGTGTGATCTACACACCTGAACTGACGGCGTGTCTCGATGGCATTACGCGCAACACTATTTTCCAACTGGCCGCTGATGCCGGTTACACCATCCGCGAAAAACGCATCACGCGCGATGAAGTCTATGTGGCCGATGAGGCTTTCTTCACCGGTACTGCCGCTGAAGTTCTGCCAATTCGCGAACTGGATGGCCGTGTGATTGGCGAAGGTCGTCGCGGCCCGGTGACTACCCGCCTGCAAGATCTCTACTTCAAGGCAGTGCGCGGTGAACTGGCGGAGCATGGCGAGTGGCTGGCGCCAGTTGCCGGTTGATTGACCGAAAAACCCCGGCGCCTCAGCGTCGGGGGTTTTTCCTGTCCTTTTTACCCTATCTTCTCTTCTGTGTTTTCTGCTGAGCTAGACCATGCCTGACCCCTTCAAGATTCTTATTGTTGGTCCCGCCTGGATTGGCGACATGGTAATGGCTCAATCTCTGTTCAAAGTGCTTAAGGCGCGCAAGCCGGCTCCGCGTATTGATGTGTTGGCTTCAGCCTGGACTCTGCCGCTGCTGTCACTCATGCCTGAGGTGGATAACACCATCGAGATGCCGCTGGGGCACGGCAAACTCAGCTTTGGTCTTCGCTTCAAGCTGGGACGTTTTCTGGCGGAGCAGCAATACGATCAGGCGATACTTCTGCCCAATTCCTTTAAATCTGCCCTTGTGCCATTTTTTGCGGGTATTCCATTGCGCACCGGTTGGCGTGGCGAGATGCGCTATTTTCTTGTCAACGATATACGACTGCTGCTCAAGAGTGCCTATCCATTGATGGTGCAGCGTTATCTGGCTCTGGGCTATGAACCGGGAGCAAAACTGCCCGAAGATTTTCCCTTTCCGCATTTGCAGGTGCCGCCTAAAAAGTGTGAACAAATTCTCACAAAATTGGGGCTACGCAGGGATCGCCCGCTGTTGGTAATCTGCCCCGGTGCCGAATATGGTCCAGCCAAGCGATGGCCAGAGACTTATTTCGCCGCAGTGGCGCAGCAAAAAATTCGCGAAGGCTGGCAGGTATGGCTCATGGGTTCAGCCAAGGATCAGCCGGTGGCAGAGACAATTCGCCAGCAACTGGACGAGGATCAGCAGAGTCTGTGCATCAATCTGGCCGGTACCACCCAGCTGGATGAGGCCATTGCGCTGATGGCGCTTGCCGATGCGGTGGTGACCAACGACTCAGGTCTGATGCACATTGCCGCAGCACTGGAGCGTCCTCTGGTGGTGATCTACGGTTCCACATCGCCCGGATTTACACCGCCGCTGGCAAAGCAGGTGAAGATGTTGTCGCTCAATCTGGATTGTTCTCCCTGTTTTGAGCGACATTGCCCCAAGAAACATCATCGCTGCCTCAAGGATTTACCTCCAGCACAGGTATTGGAGGCCTTGCAGGAACTGGTGCCTTTGACAACTATCACTCCCTGATTGATCAAACACAGGAATGCAATGTCAGATAATGCCGGACAAGTACTGATTTTGCGCGATGAGTTGCAAACCCTATGGCAAGGCAAGAATGTATTTGTCGAGGTGCAGCAGTTGTGCGGCCAGGTAGTGAGAGAGGCGCCGGGTCGGCAGACATTGCGCTTTCAGCTGGCGGGCCAGACCTACTATCGCAAATTGCACACAGGGGTTGGCTGGGGAGAAATTTTTAAAAATCTGATTCGTCTGCGCTTGCCCGTTTTGGGGGCGCGCACTGAGTGGGATGCGTTTGAGTTATTGCACAGAATCGGAGTGCCAACCCTTGAGGCCGTGGGGTATGGTGAGAAAAAAGGTAATCCCGCCCGGCGGGAGTCTTTTCTCATTACCCGGGAGCTGGCGGATACCGTGGAAATGGATAGCTTCCTGTTTGATTATTTTGCGACACATTCAAAACTGGCCTTTTCTGCGCGTGCCCGCCTGATTCAATGTCTTGCCGACGTGGCTCGCAAAATCCATGGGGCGGGTTTGAACCACCGGGATTTCTATCTGTGTCATTTTCTGCTGGTACGGCAGTCTATTGATGCATGGTTAAAAGGCGATGCCATGCCGCAAGTGTTTATTGTGGATCTGCATCGCGCGCAGATACGCTCAAAAGTTCCGTTTCGCTGGCAGGTAAAGGATCTGGCGAGTATCTATTTCTCTGCAATGGATTTACCAATTACCCGCGGTGACCAATTGCGATTTTTATCGATTTACTTTGGGTTATCTGCGCGAGAAGTGGTGAATAGCTATAAGCCTTTGCTACGGGCCGTTGATCGCCGTGCGCAGCAATTGTACAAACGCGAAGCCAGGCTTAGGGCTCGTGGTGAACGTTAATTCATGTGTGGTGTCAGGGAATTCAATTGAATAGTCAGCTTTCTAAGTATCAGCAGGAATCCCGGTGCACGCGCACCGCACTCTGGGCATTCTTCCTACTGGGTTTGGCGCTGCCAGTATCTCCGGTATTGGTGAATCTCTCCTTTGTGGTCCTCATTGCCTGCATTCTTATCGATTATAAAGTCTTGCCAATCAGAGCTATGCTGCGTGAGCCAGGTATTTGGGTTCCTTTAGGATTGTACGCCTTGCTGGCCTTTTCATTGCTATGGACCCAGGGCGGCAATCCGCTGGATTATTTGACGAAATATCGGAAATTATTATTGGTTGTTCCCTTTACCCTGGCATTTCTTATCTATTCCAAAGCCTTTGTGCGCATTTCACAGGGTTTTTTGATGGGGGTTGGTCTATCTGTTCTGGCATCTTTTTATGTCTTTATAAGCGGCGATTTGATTGGTCATAGTCAAGTGGGAAATGCGACTGTTCTCAAAAAAGAAATTACCCATAACTATTTTGTCGCTGTTGCTGTCATTGGTCTTTTATTTCTGGCCTATGAAAAGACATGGAACAAGTCTGGATGGTTTTTGGTTGCGGCAGCTGTAATGGTTTTTAATCTTTATGTCATGGTCGATGGGCGCACTGGTCAGATTGCACTTATTCCTGCCGCGATGGTCTTCCTTGTTGCGCTCTTCTTGCCCCAGCCTCGGCGATTGATTGCCGCCTCTGCGGCGGGAATGGTTCTTCTGGGAATTGGCGTTGGCCTTTTAATGACACAGGCCTCTTATGTGCAGGGATTGGAAGAGCTAAAACAATGCTATAACGCCTGGGGCCAGGTGCAGTCCACTCAGGAGGTGTGCGCCTCTTCGATGGGTGCGCGCACCACATTTTGGCTTACCGTCATTGAGACAGTGCGAGTTCATCCCTGGGGCATCGGCATTGGTGGCTTTCCTGAGAAAGTACTTGGGTTCTATTACAACCCCCATAGCGATTATTTGTTATATGCGCTGCAGCTTGGGTGGCTGGGATTGGTGATTTATTTGATCTGGTACGTCCGTGCCGCTCGGATTGTGTGGCAAGAGTCCCGGTTACGTCCATTGCTGATGTCACTGCTTGTGCTCTATATGGTTGCTAACCTGTTCAATTCCTTTACGCTGGATTTTAGTGAAGGAGGCCTGTTCATAGTTTTAATGGCATTTATTACAAGTCTTGGGATCACAGACAGATCCCGGAGGCGGTCAGGTTGATGGCACTATTTGGCCAGTCTTGGCGATCATCGCCAATTGGTGTTCAGATGGCGAATGTTAAGTAATTTTTCTTTTGAGGTAGGCGATTTATGGCAGGCAAAAAAGACACCGCGCCTCTGGTTGTGGAAACGTCAGCGCTGAAAGTTTATCTTCGCCTGCTCGCCTACGTGAAGCCCTATTATCTGATGTTTTTCATCAGCATTATTGGCTTCGTTGTCTATGCAGGGTCTACCACTCTGTTTCTAAAGATCCTCGAAAATCTGATCCACATCATCGAGAGTAACGAGCCTCAGGACAGATTTCTGGTGCCGCTGCAGGTGATCGGCTTAACCATAGTGCGTGGGATCGGCGCTTTTGCCGGTGTCTACTTCCTGTCGCGGGTTGCCTACAGCGTGATACATGTGTTGCGCGTGCAGGTGTTCAATCACATGACCCGCTTGCCCAGTCAGACCTTTGATGAGCAGGGCTCTGGCCATCTGGTCTCCATCATCACTTACAACATTAATGGCGTTACCGCTGCAGCTACGGATGCCATCAAGATTCTGTTGCGCGAAGGTCTGACAGTGGTCGCGCTCCTGGCCTATCTGTTTTATACCGATTGGAAGCTGACCCTGATCTTCCTGTTGATTGCGCCACTGATCGGCTTACTGGTGACCAATGTGGGCAGGCGCATGCGGCGTCTCAGCACCAATGTACAGAATACGGTGGGTGATATTACCCAGGTGACCAGCGAGATGATCAATGGCTACCGGGTGATGCGCAGCTTCGGCGGCGAGGACTATGAAAAGCAGCGTTTTGAAAAGGCAAGCAAGAAAAACTATCAACAAAACATGAAGATAGTGGTGACGGCGGCAGCCAACACCCCCTTAATTCAGATGATCGTTGCCATCGCCATAGCTGTGCTGATTTATCTGGCGCTCAATGTCATGGAGTTGAAGAATCCGGCGGAATTTGTGGCCTATATGACGGCAGTCGGTGCCATGTTGCAGCCCATGCGTCGTCTGGGCGAGGTGGCTCCGATTATCCTCAAGGGCGTGGCAGCAGCGGACAGTGTATTCAAGCTGTTGGATCAGCCGCCGGAGACAGATGAGGGCAGCTATCAGGTCGATCGCGCCAGGGGGCAAGTAGGTTTCTGTAATCTGCGGTTTCATTATCCCGGCAGCAATGAGTTGGCGCTCAAGGACATCAGTTTTGAGGTCAGGCCGGGGGAAGTTATTGCACTGGTGGGGCGCTCGGGCAGCGGCAAGTCCACACTGGTCAGTCTGCTCTCGCGGTTTTACGACTATCAGTCGGGTGAGATACTGCTGGATGGGATCCCCATTCGCGAATACCGGCTGCAAAATCTGCGCGAGCAAATTGCTCTGGTGAATCAGCAGGTGGTCCTGTTCAACGATACGGTGGCGGCCAATATTGCTTATGGCAGCCTGGCCAACACGGATGCCGATGCCATTCGCCGTGCTGCTGATGCGGCCTATGCCACTGAATTTATCGAGCAGTTGCCTGAAGGATTTGATACTGTAATCGGCGAAGGAGGTACCCGCCTGTCGGGTGGTCAGCGTCAGCGACTGGCAATAGCCCGCGCGATTCTCAAAGACGCCCCCATACTGATTCTGGATGAGGCCACCTCGGCGCTGGACAATGAGTCCGAGCACTATATTCAAGCGGCGCTTGAACAGGTGATGCGCGGACGGACGACCTTTGTTGTGGCTCACAGACTCTCTACCATTGAAAGTGCCGACAGAATTCTGGTGATGGCCGACGGACAACTGGTCGAACAGGGCACCCATGCACAATTGCTGGCTCAGGGTGGCCATTATGCCAAACTCTATTCGCGCCAGTTTCAGGATGACGAGGGCGAAGAAAGTACTGATTCGTCTGCAACTCACTAGATATCTGCAGACAGGTTAAAAGGACACTCTATGTATTTGACCATGCCGCATTTTGACCGAGCCCACGTACTGGTGGTGGGTGATGTCATGCTGGATCGCTACTGGCACGGTGGCACTACCCGCATTTCTCCCGAAGCACCTGTTCCCGTTGTCAAGGTAGGCCAAGCCGAAGACAGGCCCGGCGGTGCCGGCAACGTGGCGCTCAACATTGCCGCTCTGGGTGCAGGCGCCTCACTGATTGGTGTCATAGGCAGCGATGAAGCCGGGCAGGTGTTACAGGGGCGATTAAAGGCGGCAGGCATTCGTACCGACTTCCAGATTTCGGAAGCCAAACCCACCATCACCAAATTGCGCGTGGTCAGTCGACATCAGCAATTGTTGCGCATGGATTTTGAAGAGCCTTTTGACGCGGCGGACAGTTCGGACTTTGCCACCAAAGCAGGACAGCTCATGCCTTATATGGATGCGCTTGTGCTTTCCGATTACGCCAAGGGCAGTTTGCAGGATTGCCAGTCATTGATTCGTCTGGCGCGTGCGCGCGGCATTCCGGTGTTGGTGGACCCGAAGGGCAGCGATTTCCGTCGCTACAGAGGGGCCACCCTGTTAACGCCCAATTTCCTTGAATTTGAATCCGTTGTGGGCCGTTGCCGCAGTGAACAGGAAATGGCAGTAAAGGGTGCTGCACTGATGGCGGAGCTGGAGCTGGAAGCGCTGCTGATCACGCGCGGTGAGCAGGGTATGACGCTTCTGCGTCCCGACCAACCCGAGCTTCATTTGCCAGCGCGCGCACGCGAAGTCTTCGACGTGACAGGTGCGGGAGATACCGTGATCGCTATTCTGGCGGCGGTGATGGCTTCCGGTCAGAGTATTCCCGAAGCCATGGCTCTGGCCAATTTGGCTGCCGGCATAGTGGTGGGCAAACTGGGTACGGCTACTGTGAGTGCGCCGGAACTCAGGCGCGCCATTCAGGACGAGCAGGGTTCGGAGCGTGGTGTGGTATCGGAAGAACAGCTCCTGATCGCCATAGAAGATGCTCGCGCCAGTGGTGAAAAAATTGTATTTACCAACGGCTGCTTCGACATTATTCACGCAGGTCACGTGGGCTACCTGGAAGAGGCGCGGGGGCTGGGTGATCGTCTGGTGGTGGCGGTCAACAGCGATGCATCCATCAGACGCATCAAGGGTGAAGGGCGGCCCATCAACCCGGTGGATCGCCGCATGGCCGTGCTTGCAGGTCTTGAGTCTGTAGACTGGGTGTTGTCCTTTGACGAGGATACGCCGGAGCGACTTCTGCGCAGTATCAAGCCCGACATTCTGGTGAAAGGTGGCGATTACCGTGAGGACCAGGTAGTGGGGGCAGATATAGTGCGCGTACAGGGTGGTGAGGTGCGGGTGCTCAGCTACGTGGAAAGCTGCTCAACTACCGCCATAGTCAACAAAATTCGCGAACAATAAGGAGCCGTGGTTTAAACGGCCCTCATATCAGGTTACTAATCCATGGAATTGCTTCAGATCATTGTGCTGGCTCTGATTCAGGGCTTGACGGAATTCTTGCCGGTTTCCAGCTCAGCGCATTTGTTACTGGTCCCTGTATTTACTGACTGGCCGGATCAGGGGTTGGCTTTTGATGTGGCGCTGCATATTGGCAGTCTCGCTGCTGTTATTATTTATTTTCGCCAGGACATCTGGCGCATGATATTTGCCTGGGGCGATTCTGTTATTCATCGCCGATTGAGTGATGATGGTCGGCTGGCCTGGGGGGTGATTCTCGGCACCATTCCGGTAGGGCTTGCCGGACTTTTTGCAAAAGATTTAGTTGAATCCGTCATGCGCTTCCCTCTGTTCTGCGCCTTTGGTCTGATTTTCTTTGGCGTATTTCTTGGTTGGGCCGATTGGCGTCACAACGGTGAGCGCAGCGAGTATGCAATGAACTGGCGCGATGTGTTATGGATTGGTCTGGCGCAGGCATTGGCACTGATTCCCGGCACTTCCCGTTCCGGCATTACCATGACTGCGGCACTCTTTCTCGGGCTTTCGCGTGAAGGTGCGGCGCGTTTTTCCTTTCTGTTGTCGATTCCTGTTATTGCGTTGGCAGGTGTATTAAAAACCTATGATCTGGTGCGAGCGGAAACCTCTGTGGATTGGGCTGTGTTGGGGCTAGGCGCTCTGGTGTCAGGCGTGAGCGCTTTCCTGTGCATTCATTATTTTCTGGCATTTATCAAACGCATTGGCATGCAGCCTTTTGTGGCCTATCGCATAACGCTGGGTATACTGCTGCTGATTCTCTTCTGGTAGGTCGCAACTGATTCGCGGATTTAGCCAATAAACTTCACCACACTGGTATCCGGGTCGCGGGATTTGCCTGCGGCCTGCAACGCATCCAGATAGGCTTGCCAGTAGCTCTCCTGATTTTTACCCAAATCGTAGAGATAGTCCCAGGTGTAAATGCCTGAGTCGTGCCCGTCATCAAAATAGATTTTCAGAGCATAGTTGCCCGCCAGTTCCAGTTGCCGGATGCCAACTTCTTTCTTGCCGAATTGCAACACTGCCTGTCCGGGACCATGACCCTTGACCTCGGCGCTGGGCGAATGGACCCGCAGATACTCGGCAGATAATTGAAAGAGCTGCCCACCAAAGTCCAGTTCCAGAATTCTGGATTGTTTGTGGAGTTTGACTTTGGTGGGCTTCATGGACATGACTCAGAGAATGTAGCGACTCAGATCTTCGTTCCTGGCGAGTTCGCCCAGATGGGAATCCACATAGGTCGCATCTACTTCCAGATGGTTTTGACCATTGCCCGCGTCAAAGGAAACATCTTCCAGCAAGCGCTCCAGAATGGTGTGCAGACGGCGGGCGCCAATGTTTTCAGTGCGCTCATTCACTTCGTAAGCAGTTTCGGCGATACGGCGAATACCATCTTTGGTAAAGTTGATTTCCACACCTTCAGTTTTCAGCAGCGCCTGCTGCTGTTCGGTGAGAGAAGCGCGGGGCTCGGTGAGAATACGCTCGAAATCGTCAGGCGTCAGCGCATTGAGCTCCACACGAATGGGCAGGCGGCCCTGAAGTTCGGGAATCAGATCCGAGGGCTTGCTCAGATGGAAAGCGCCGGAAGTGATAAACAGAATGTGATCTGTCTTGATCATGCCGTGTTTGGTGCTCACGGTGCAGCCTTCAATCAGCGGCAGCAAATCGCGCTGTACACCTTCGCGTGACACATCGGCGCCGCTGACATTGCCGCGTCTTGCCACCTTGTCGATTTCATCGATAAACACAATGCCGTTTTGCTCGGCGGCTTCTATGGCCTGGGATTTGATTTCCTCTTCATTGACCAGCTTGCTGGCCTCTTCGTCCTGCAGTTGTTTCAGCGCCTGTTTGACAGTGAGTTTGGTGCGACGGGTTTTGCCGTTGGCGAGGGAAGAAAACATGTTTTGCAATTGACTGGTCATGTCTTCCATACCCGGAGGCGCCATGATTTCCACGCCCACGGAGACAGCGGCCAGGTCAATTTCGATTTCCTTGTCATCCAGCTCGCCTTCGCGCAATTTTTTGCGAAAGATTTGCCGTGTGGACGAATTGTGTTTGTTTTCTTCAGCGGAGAGATCCCGCGCTGGTGGCAGAAGCACATCCAGCACCCGCTCTTCCGCCGCTTCGGCAGCGCGGTGAGCAACACTCTTGAGCGCCTGTTCGCGACGCATCTTGATGGAGACATCCACCAGGTCGCGGATAATGGATTCCACATCGCGCCCGACATAACCCACTTCGGTGAATTTGGTGGCTTCCACCTTGATGAAAGGTGCATTGGCCAGTTTGGCCAGACGGCGGGCGATCTCGGTTTTGCCCACACCTGTGGGGCCGATCATCAGAATATTTTTTGGTGTTACCTCGTTGCGCATTTCGGGCGGCAACTGCATGCGGCGCCAGCGATTGCGCAGGGCAATGGCAACGGCGCGTTTGGCCTGCTGCTGTCCGACAATGTGCTTGTCCAGTTCGTGGACGATTTCGCGGGGAGTCATGCTAGACATGGATAGGGGCTCAACAAAAAGGATTTCAATATTCGAGAGTTTCGATGCTGTGATGCTGGTTGGTGTAAACGCAGATATCGCCGGCAATCGACAAACCTTTTTCAACGATACTACGCGCATCCAGCGAAGTGTTTTCCAGCAGAGCTCGCGCCGCAGCCTGGGCGTAGGGGCCACCGGAACCTATGGCGATCAGATCATTTTCCGGCTGAATCACATCGCCATTGCCGGTGATGATCAGCGAGGCTTCCTTGTCGGCCACTGCCAGCAGCGCTTCCAGTCGTCGCAGTGCTCTATCGGTACGCCAGTCCTTCGCCAGTTCCACGGCGGCGCGCAATAACTGACCGTTGTGGTTTTCCAGCTTGGCTTCAAAGCGTTCAAAGAGGGTGAACGCATCGGCAGTGCCGCCGGCAAAACCGGCGATAACCTGATTCTTGTAGAGGCGACGCACCTTACGCGCATTACCTTTCATGATTGTGTTGCCCAGAGAGACCTGGCCGTCACCGCCGAGAACCACCTGGCCCTCGCGACGTACTGAGAGAATTGTTGTCACGGATATGTCCTTGAGTTGGGTGGCGGGGCCACCGGATAGCAGTTTTGCAGAGGTGGGGGCAGGGGAAGGGATTTCAAGCCTCGCGAATACGAGGCGTTACTCGGGTTTACGTTTGAGCATCAGGGCGTTGTACTGGTTGGCCACCAAAATGGAGCGGGCGTTGTTAAGTCTGGCCTGATCGGTAAAAGGCCCCACCATCACCCTGTGCCAGAGTTCGCCATTGCGGATGGTGACTTTTTCGATGCGCGCATCCAGATTCAGCATCAGCAGTTGGGCGCGGAGCCGATCGGCATCCACCGGATTGGCAAATGAGCCCACCTGCAGCAGATATTCCACAGGTTCGGCGCTGCTGTTGGTGACAGAAGGGGTCTGTGGCTGCGGGGTCTCGGTGGCGGGGACTATGACCTCGCTTTCCTGCAAAAGCTTGTAGAAATCAAACCGGGGTTTGGGCGTCTTGTTTTCCGGCTCTGCCTTGGCTTCCAGCTTGGGTGTATTGGCCTTGGTGCGCGATGGCGGCGGAGCCAGCTCCCACAGATACACCAGAAACACCACAAAGGCACCCAGCACGGCGCCCACGAATAACCAGAGCCAGGCAGGCAGCTGGCGACCAGACGCAGGGCGGCGGCGATTATTGGTACGGGGTTTCTTGGCGTAGTCTCTGGGCATGTGTAATCACAAATCGGAAAGAGGGCGCAATTGTACTCAGCCGCGGCACCCGGGAGAAGGCTTGCGGACTTCAGTTCATTTCCTGGGGGTCTACGTCGATTGACCAGCGCACGCGTCTTGCCAGCGCCTGGCGCTCCAGCTGCTGCGCCAGTTGCGACAGCAGTTGTTGCAGAGGTCTGCGCTGGGCGGCATTGAACTGCAGCAGATAGCGAAAACGGTCGCCGCGTCTTTCCATGGCAGCAGGCAGAGGTCCGAGGTAGTGGAGCGCCGGGCTGGAAGGGCAGAGCTGCTGCGCCAACTGTCGTGCCAGACGCAGGAATTCCAAGGCAAGTTCCGGCCGCTTGCTTTCGGCGCGCAACAGCGCCAGATATCGGAAGGGCGGCAACTGGCTGGCGTGCCGTTCATTGAGCAGAAGTTCCGCCAGCGGATGGTAGCCCTGCATCATCAGTGTCTGCACCAGCGGGTGATCCACATGATGGCTCTGCAGTATCACCCGCCCGGGTTTTTCCGCCCGCCCTGCGCGTCCGGCGACCTGCAGTAACAACTGGCCCATGCGTTCCGGGCCGCGAAAATCAGCGCTGAACAGTCCCGCATCCGCATCCAGAATCACCACCAGAGTCACATCCGCAAAATGGTGACCCTTGGCCAGCATCTGCGTGCCCACCAGGATGCACGCCTGCCCCTGATGAACCGGCTGCAGGAGTCTGTCCATGCTGTCTTTGGCGCGGGTGGAGTCTCTGTCCACGCGGATGATGGGGGTCGCGGGAAAGGCCTGACGCAGCGCGGTTTCGCTGCGTTCCGTACCCTGTCCGAGCGGTTCCAGTCGGCTGGAGTGGCATTCGGGGCAGCGGCGCGGCAGTGGCCGCTGGTGATCGCAATGGTGGCAGTGCAGGTGGCGCGGCTGCTGGTGCACTGTCATGCGCGCATCACAGTGGTTGCATTGGGCCAGCCAGCCGCAGTCCAGACACTCCAGTGTAGGTGCAAAGCCCCGGCGGTTTATAAATACCAGCACCTGGTTGCCAGCGCTGATTTCCGTGGCCATGGCGGCCAGGGTCTCGGGCGCGAAGCCGTCGTGTAGTGCCAGACGGCGTAAATCCACCAGTTGCACACTGGGCGGACGGGCATTCCCGGCCCGGCGGCGCAGGCGCAGCAGCTGGTAGCGTTTGGTGCGTGCGTTGTGCAGGCTTTCGAGGGAGGGCGTGGCCGAACCCAGAATCAGGGGAATATTGAGGCGGCTGGCTCTGACTACCGCCAGATCCCGGGCGGAGTAGCGGAAACCGTCCTGCTGCTTGAAGGAGGCATCGTGTTCCTCGTCCAGAATGATGATGCCCGGATTTTTCAGCGGGGTAAAAATGGCTGAACGCGTGCCTATGATGATGCGTGCCTCTCCCTCCCTGGCCTTGATCCAGGCCTGCAATCGCTCGCGGTCGTTGAGTCCCGAGTGGAGTGCGACCACCGGCAGGGCAAAGCGCCGTTGAAAGCGCGCCAGTGTCTGGGGCGTAAGGCCGATTTCCGGTACCAGTACCAGCGCCTGGCGGCCGGACTCCAGCACCTTGGCAATGGTCTGCAGATAGATTTCAGTCTTGCCGCTGCCCGTGGCACCATCCAGCAGGCTCACCTCAAAGCGGTCGAGATGGATGCTGGCCAGCGCCTCAGCCTGCTCCTCACTGGGGGGGAGCGGTGCTTCCCGCAACAGAGGGCCAGAGGAAGCGCTTTCACTCAGTCTCAGCTGATGTTCCTCAATCAGTCCCTTTTGCAGCAAGGCGCGGGCATGGGTAGGGTTGAGGCCCAAGGCCTCCAGCTCGCTTCGGCTGATCCATTCCCGTTCCTGCAGCAGTTCCAGCAAGCGGGCCTGTTTGGCCGCACGCTTGAGGGCGCCCTGGGGTAGACCCTTGCCCTCTTGCGTCAACCTGTAGCCCTGCTCGCCGCTGAGGACAGCGACTTCGCCCTGGCGCAATAAGGCGGGCAGGGCCGTATGTAAGGCCTCACCAACTGGAGACTGATAGTAGTCGGCCGCCCAGAGGCAGAGCTCCAGCAATTCCGCTGTAAAGGCCGGTTGTTCCTCCACCCGCCCCAGTACGGGCTTGAGCTGATCGGCAGAGGCCTGGGTGTGGTTTTTCACCGCCAGAAGCACACCTACCAGCGTCTGCTGGCCAAAGGGCAGATGCAACAGAGTTCCCGGTTGCCAGTCCTTCGCTGCATGAGGCGCAATATCTGCGGGGGGCAGATAGTCGAACCTGCGGCGAAGCGGGGTGGGAATGGCGACCTCAAAATAAAGCGGCTGGGACATGCTGTTTATAACTGGATAATGGAAAACCTGGCTGCGCAGCATAACCTATTGCACGCCAACTGTTTTGGCTGCCTCCGGGAGATGGGCTTCGGTCGCAGAGGAAGTGCCACTTTCTGCTTGTGTTCGGAAGATTTTCTGGTACCATCGCCGCCTCTTAAACCAGCCATTCCACTAACCGTTGTGCGGTGCCCGGCAAATTCAGGTTCGGGTGGCGGCGCAAAAACGCAAGGCGAATATCATGAAACCCGAAATTCATCCCGAATACACCGACGTAGTTGTTAACTGCAGCTGCGGCAATACTTTCAAAACTCGCTCTACCCTGGCCAAGGACTTCCACGTTGACGTGTGCAGCCTGTGCCACCCCTTCTACACCGGCAAGCAAAAAATGGTGGATACCGGTGGCCGTATTGATCGCTTCACCAAGCGTTTCGGCAGCCGCATCGGTGCCAAGAAATAATTTGAGGCACATTCACGTGTCGACGCAGAAAACGCCGAGAGCCCTTAGCCTCGGCGTTTTTTTTCGCGCCCTGCTTGTTCTTTTACTGCTTCAGGCATCCTGGGTTCAGGCCTTTTGTCCTGTTCCGAAGGTTGATGAGCAGGTGCAGCTGGCGCGGGTGGTGGACGGAGATACTCTGGTGCTGACAGATGGCCGCAAGGTCCGGGTTCTGGGGATCAACAGCCCGGAAATGGCCAGCGGCGGCAAGTCGGCCGAACCTCTGGCAGTTGAAGCCCGGCGGGCGGCGCAGAAGTTTCTCTCCAAAAGCAAAAGTCTCGGGCTGGTATTTGATCAGGACCCCAAGGACCGCTACGGCCGCCTGCTGGCTCATGTCTACGATGAACAAGGCCGCAGTCTGGCCGCCCAGTTGCTGCGCGAAGGCCTGGCGTTCCACATAGTGGTGCCGCCCAATCAGACACAGCACTCATGTCTGCATCAGCAGGAAGAGGTGGCGCGCAAAAAGGCTCTGGGTGTCTGGGGGCACGCCTATTGGCAGCCGAAATCCGCCAGCCAGCTGACAAGTGATGATCAGGGTTTTATGCGCATTCGCGGGCGAGTGACCAGCGTTAGCGGCAAGAAGGAGATCTGGATAGAGCTGGATGGCCCTCTGGTCCTGCATGTTTCAGCGCGGGACAAGCAGTTGTTTGGCTCGGTCAACTGGAAGGAGTGGAAGGGAAAATCGATCGAGGTGCGTGGCTGGGTGGTCAATCGTGAAACCCGGGAGACACGCTCCCGGGGGCTAAAGCCGCTCCGACTCGATCTTCGTTCACCTTACGCAATCCGGCTGGAAGCTCGCGATTAGGCTAGAAGAGATCATCGGGCAGGGGATCTGTGTCCTGTGAGTCGTTAAGCTCGTCCAGCGGCGGCACATCTTCCGCGAGGAAAATTTCGAATATCGCATCCGGATCATCGGTGGCGGCACGCAGGCCGGTTTCCGGATTGATGCGCACCGTCACCACGCCATCGGGTTGGGCTGGATGAATTTCCGGCTTGCCCGCCAGAGCGACCGACATAAATTCGGTCCAGATAGGAAGGGCGGCGAGACTGCCGTACTCCCGTTTGCCCAACAGCGTGTGCTGGTCAAAACCAACCCAGGATACAGCGACCATGTGGGGGCTGTAACCGGCAAACCAGGTATCTCGCGGGCCGTTGGTGGTGCCGGTTTTACCGCCGATATCGCTTCTTCCCAGCACGCGCGCAGCCCGCCCGGTTCCCTTCTGAATCACATCCTTGAGCATGGAATCCATCAGGTAGATCACCCGCTCATCGACTATGCGGGGTGCATAAATGTTGGTGTCTATGGGCGTTCCCGGGTCTTCGCTGATGATGTCTGATCCGAATTCAGAGGCCGCCTGTTCTTCCCGGAGTTTTTCAAGCAGCTGCTGGCGCGCCAGCTCGGCTTTCTCGCATTCGGCGCACACCTTCAGAGGATTGGCTTCGTATACCACGTGACCGCGCTGATCTTCGATGCGGGTAATAAGGTGTGCATCCACCTTGAAACCGCCATTGGCAAAGGTGGCATAGCCGGTTGCCAGCTGTAGCGAAGGAATGGCGTGAGTACCCAGCGCCAGGGTCAAATCCCTCGGGAACTGGCTGGTGTCGAAACCAAATCTCTCCAGCCCCTTGAGCGCTGTGTCCAGTCCGAGGGTGCGCAGTATGCGAATGGACACCAGGTTTCTTGAGCGATACAGCGCCTGGCGCAATCTCATGGGGCCGGAAAAGGTTCCGCCATCATTCTCAGGACGCCATGAAACACCTGTTGCGGTGTTTTCAATCACAATGGGGGCATCGTTGATAACGGATGCAGGCGTAAAGCCATTTTCCAGCGCAATGGTGTACAGAAAGGGTTTGAAGGATGAGCCCGGCAGCCGGTGTCCCTGAACCGCGCGGTTGAAATTACTCTGACGGAAGTCAAAACCGCCTACCAGCGCGCGAATGGCGCCATCCTGGGGGTCCACTGCTACGAAGCTGGCTTGAATGGCGGGTACCTGGCTCAGGTGCCACAGGCCTTCCCGTTTGACCAGACGTATCACATCCCCCGGCTTGAGGAATTCAGTAGCGGATTTGGGGGCTGGTCCACGTCTGTCTTCATCGATATATGGGCGCGCACTGGACAGCCCCTGATCCCAGTTCAAAACCGCCTGGCTGCCATCGCTGAGCAGGATTCTTACTGATTGTTCCTCCACCTCAATCACGGCGGCAGACTCCAACCCTCCCAGAGTCGGTATGGCTCTCAGGCGATCTCTCCAGTCATGCAGCTCGGCATGTGTGGACGTCTCCAGACGAACTTCAGGACCGCGATAACCGTGGCGCAGATCATAGTCGAGCAGACCTTTGACCACTGCCTGCTGGGCCGTGGCCTGCAGGTGGCTGTCGACACTGGTGTAAACCCTGTAGCCATCGGTGTAAGCCGCTTCGCCAAAGAGTTCTACCGCCTGTTGGCGCGCCACCTCGGCAACATAGGGTGCCTGAAGGTCCAGTGAGAGGCCGTGGTAATGGGTTTCTATAGGCTCGGCGATAGCTTCTTCATAAGCGGCCTTGTCGATATAGCCCAGTTCCAGCATGCGCCCCAGAATCCAGTTGCGGCGAATCAGTGCCCGGCGGGGATTGGCAATGGCGTTATAGGCAGAAGGGGCTTTGAGAAAGCCGACAATGGTGGCGTGCTGCGCCAGACTCAACTGATCGGCATTCTTGCCGTAATAGATCTGAGCGGCCGCCTGAAGACCGTATGCGTGGTTGCCAAAGAACATCTTGTTGCAAAACAGCTCGAGGATTTCGTCTTTTGTGAGCTGCTGCTCAATTCGGAAAGAAAGTAGGATCTCGTTGAATTTGCGCGAAAAAATCTGCCGGCGAGACAAAAAGAAATCTCGCGCCAGCTGCATGGTGATGGTACTGCCACCGCCCTGTATCTGCCCTGATTGCAAGATTTGTGAACCGGCGCGCAGGAGTCCTCTTAGTGAAACCCCCGGATGAGAGTAGAATTCCGCATCCTCGGCCGCCAATAAGGCTTTGATAAATAAGGGCGGAATCTCATCGAAGGCCAAGGGAGTGCGACGCTGTTCGCCAAATTCACCTATAAGTTTGTTGTCCCTTGAATAAACCCGTAATGGGGTCTGTAATTTAACTTCCTTAAGTGTTTCAACTGCAGGAAGCTTCGGGCTTAAAACGAGATAAAGCCCCCCGAAACCGACTAGTGCCAGGCTGCTGCCGGATAGCAACAACCAAAAAAAGAAGCGGAAAAGAGTTTTTTTTGTCGGCATTTTTTCTATGGGAATTAATAGGTTAGCGAATCTGAACCGGGCGGGCGGCATTATACGAGCTTTTTGCCTGTTTACATATTGGTTGCTTTGTTGCAGGCTTGAGTTAAAGTGCTATAACATAAACAACGTCTAAGTTACGGATATAGATAGAAAAATGGGCATTTTTGGATTATTCGATAAAAAGGCAAAGCCAGTGCTCGGGTTGGATATCAGTTCCACCTCGGTCAAGCTGCTTGAGCTAAGTCGCCACGGTGATCGCTATAGGGTTGAAACCTATGCGGTTAAAGCCCTCCCCCCCAATGCGGTGGTTGAGAAAAATATCAATGACCCGGAGGCGGTGGCTGAAGTCGTAAAAGCCGTTGTCAAAATGTCCAAAACCCGCCTCAAGCATGCCGCAGTGGCTGTGGCCGGATCTGCGGTGATCACCAAGGTGATTGATATGCCGGCCGGCCTTAGCGAAGACGCTATGGAAGATCAGATAAGTTTTGAGGCCGATCAGTACATCCCCTTCCCTCTTGAAGAAGTGAATCTGGATTTCGAGGTTCTGGGTGAGTCGCCCAGAAGTCCGGATCAGGTTGAAGTCCTGCTCGCCGCCTGTAGGCGCGAAAATGTTGAAGCGCGAGACGCTCTGCTGCAACTGGCTGATTTGATTCCGGAAAAAGTGGATGTTGAAGCCTATAGCATGGAAAGGGCTTACGAACTGATTGCCGAGCAACTGGAAGATGGAGAAGGACAGGTTGTTGCGATAGTCGATATAGGCGCAACCATGACCACTCTCAGTGTCCTGGTTGATGGAAAAACTGTTTATACCCGTGAACAGCTTTTTGGTGGCAAGCAGCTTACAGAAGAGATTCAGCGACGTTACGGCCTCTCAGTTGAAGAGGCAGGTTTGGCGAAGAAGCAGGGGGGGCTCCCTGATGATTACGAAAGTGAAGTGCTGACACCCTTTAAAGAGGCGGTTGTTCAGCAGGTTACTCGCTCCTTGCAGTTTTTCTTTTCTGCCAGCCAATACAATGATGTTGACTACATCATCCTCGCCGGCGGTGTGGCTTCCATGGAAGGCTTGACCGGGCTGATCGAAGAAAAGTTGGGTACTCAAACCTTGGTAGCCAACCCCTTTGCGGGCATGTCTGTTTCCTCCCGTGTGAATGCGGTATCCCTGGCAAACGACGCTCCCTCCTTGATGATTGCAACCGGATTGGCAATGAGGAGTTTTGATTAATGGCCAAGATCAACTTATTGCCCTGGCGTGACGCCTACCGCAAACAGAAAAAACAAGAATTCATTATTCTCCTCTTGATAGTACTGGCGGTTGCCATCGCTGTTGCTTTTGCCTGGGTGGCCAGTGTGGATGCAGCTATCGAAAATCAGAATTCGCGCAATAAATTGTTGGAAAGAAACATCGCCGAGTTGCAAAAACAGGTTGATGAGATTCAGGAGCTCAAGCGAATTCGTGACGAGTTGTCCGAGCGTATTCGAGTTATCCAGGCGCTTGAAGGTACCAGACCGCTGATTGTCCGCTATTTTCATGAGTTGGTTGTGGCTGTCCCGGATGGAATTTACTTGAACAAGGTGACTCGTACAGGCGAGGAGATCCGCCTCGAGGGGATTACTGAATCCAATACTCGTGTATCGAGTTTTATGCGTAACTTGAATCAATCGGACTGGTTTACCGAGCCAACCCTCACATCTGTTATCGCGGAGCCAAAGGCCGGTGAGCAGGCCAGCGCATTTATAATGACAGTGAAAACAACCATGCGCTCCGCAGATGTCGAGCTTGAAGAAAAAGGGGATATGTAAATGTCATTTGCAGAAACTCTTGAACAGGTTCGGCAGTTCGATTTTAACAATTTGGATTCTGCCAAGATTGGTATCTGGCCATGGCCTATCAAAGCAGTTTTGTGCCTGTTACTCGTGGCTTTGGTGATGGCAGGTACCTATTACTTCTTTATCAGCGACAGGCATATACAGCTGGATCTTGTAAGGGCCAAGGAAGTGACCTTGAAAGAAAAATACAAGGAAAAGAGTTTCGAGGCCGCCAATCTGGATGCATATAAAGAACAGATGCAACAGATGAGGGCAACCTTCGATACCTTGTTGTCTCGTCTGCCAAAGGATACTGAGGTTCCTACGCTGATTGATGAATTGGACAAGCGCGGCTCTGAAAGTGGGCTGAACATAGTTGAAATCAAACTGCAGCAAGAGCTGACTCAGGAACACTATGTAGAGTTGCCAATAAGTATTGTCGTAGAGGGTGGGTATCACGATTTTGGTGGATTTGTGAGTGGTGTTGCCGCCATGCCCCGTATAGTCACGCTGCATAATTATTCTATCGAGCGTAAAAAGGACAGCACAGAAATAGTTATGAAGATTATAGCGAAGACATATCGCTATAAAGAGCAGGGGAACTAGGTTATGAGATACATAGCTTGCACATTGCTCATTGCCGGGTCTGCTCTGTTGGCTGCCTGCGATACATCGACAGATCATCAGGATTTGCATGATTTTATGGCGGAGGTCAAGCGGAGGCCTCAAGGTCAGATTGAGCCTCCCCCGCCTTTCAGACCGCAGCAGCCATTTGCCTATGCTGCCATGACTTTGCGCAGCCCCTTTGATCGTCCGGCTGCGGAAGATATAGAACAGAGAGGCGGGAAAACAGTAGAGCCTGATATGACGCGGGAACGCGAATATCTTGAAAACTTCAATATTGCCGTTCTGTCAATGGTGGGCACCTTAACCAAGGGTGGCGTGTTTCAAGTGTTGATCAACGATGGCCAGGGCTCGGTTCATCTGGTGGGTGTCGGAAATTACTTGGGCAGAAACCACGGAAGAATTGTTCGTGCTGATCCCTCTCAGATTGAGGTCTTGGAAATTATCCCCGACGGCTCCAATGGTTGGGTTGAGCGACCAAGAATAATTAAGTTACAGGAAAAGGAATAAGCAGACATGCGCGCTTTGTTCTTACTGGGGTATAAGATGAAAAAATTACTATTGGTGCTCGTAAGCATTCTGGCCCCGACGGTGGCTTGGGCGACAACTTTGAATGATATTCGCTTTTCTGAGTTGCCGGGAGAAAGGTTCGAAGTGAGTATGACTTTCTCTGGTCCGCCGCCTGAGCCGAGTGGCTATACCATAGAGAGACCTGCGCGCATTGTGTTGGATTTCCCTCAGGTGGTAAGTACGTTGAAGGAGCGTCGATTCCCACTGTCTTTCGATAATGGGCAGAGCGCCATGGTGCTGACCTCTGAGGGACGTACACGTCTTGTGTTGAACTTGAGAAATCTGTCAAGCTACGAGACACGTTCGCAAGGGAATACCTACGTTGTTGTTGTTGGTGCAAATGATGGCGGATCAGTAGCCACTCCGGCGTCAAATCTCGCAGATTCTATTCCAGGAGCCAGCACCGGAAATCTGGCGGTGTCAGGGCCGGCTATTACCAGTATTGATTTCCGTCGGGGTAATGCAGGCGAGGGTCGTATCATTGTGGGCTTGTCCGACGCAGGTATAAGTGCGGATATGGCCGATATAGCAGCAGGCGTGAGACTGTCTTTCAACAATGTCCATCTGCCAGCTGAATTGCGTCGCCGTCTGGATGTGGTTGATTTTGCTACCCCGGTATCACTGATTCAGGCAACTCAGGATGGTGGCAATGCAACTTTGAGTATTACTGCACAAGGTGACTTTGATTACATGGCCTATCAGGCAGACAAGGAGTATGTACTCAGTGTCAAGCCGCTGACTCCCAGAGAGAAAGAAGAGCGCAAGCGCGAGTTTCAATATACTGGCGACAAGTTGTCACTCAATTTCCAGGATATTGAAGTCAGAGCAGTTTTGCAGATCATCGCGGATGTAACTGAATTGAACCTTGTGGCCAGTGATACTGTACAGGGTCGGATTACTTTGAGGTTGTCCGGCGTGCCTTGGGATCAGGCGTTGGATCTGGTGTTGAAAACCAAGGGTCTGGACAAGCGTCAGGAAGGTAATGTCCTGATGGTGGCCCCAGCTGCTGAAATTGCCGAGCGTGAGCGCCAGGAACTGGCGACACGGAAACAACTGGAAGAGCTTGCACCCCTGCGAACCGAGTATATTCGTGTTCGTTATGCCAACGCCAAGGATCTGTTTGAACTCTTCAGGGGTATCCCCGGTCAGCGGGCTACCAATATGCGTATGGGCTTGGATCAAGGCAGCAACCAGACAACTGGCAGTGTGTTGTCCGAACGGGGCCATGCGATTGTTGATGAACGTACCAACTCCATTATCGTGACAGATACCGCTGATCGCCTTGAGGCTTTGCGGCGCTTGGTTGATCAGATAGATGTTCCTATTCGTCAGGTGATGATCGAGGCTCGCATAGTTGTAGCCAATACCGATTTCCGTCGTGAATTGGGTATCCGTTGGGGCGCAACCGGTTATGGTATGACCAAGAACCGCAATGGTGTTTTCAGCTTCTCTGGTTCAACCGAAGGTCTGGACGATGTTAACGGTACCAATCCGGCTTCATGGTTTACCGGTAGCGGTGGTTCCCTGAATTTGAATGAATCAAGAGCCGTGGATCTGGCGGTGGAAGATGCAGCTGGAACCTTCGCGTTCAGTTTACTGACAGATAACGCGTTCCTGGATATGGAGCTCTCGGCTTTGGAAAACACAGGTTATGCGGAAATTGTTTCCCAGCCCAAGGTAATTACTGGCGATAAACAGCGTGCAACCATTGAAAACGGTACAGAGATTCCCTATCAGGAAGCTTCTGCCAGTGGTGCCACCACAACTCAATTCAAGGAAGCTGTGCTGAAGCTGGATGTAACTCCACAGATTACACCTGACAACCGCATTATTATGGAGCTGCAGATCAATCAGGACTCTGTGGGTGCAATTAACCAGGCGACGGGTATTCCTGTTATCGACGTTACTCAGCTGAAAACCAAGGTTCTGGTAGCCAATGGTCAGACCGTCGTTCTGGGTGGTGTTTTCCAGGTTGAGCAGGTTAAAGGTGAGGACAAGGTGCCGTTGCTGGGCGACATTCCTTTCATCGGTCGCTTGTTCAAGCGCGATGTGAATGAGAATAACAAGCGTGAGTTGCTCATCTTCATTACTCCTCGCATTATGTCGGACAACCTGTTGAACTGACATTGATGGCGAAGCGTAATCTGTTTCTCATAGGCCCCATGGGGGTTGGAAAGTCTACTATCGGCCGCCTTCTGGCGGCCGCGGTGCACCTGGATTTTTTTGATAGCGACAGAGGTATCGAAGAGCG
>Ga0182793_1000549_pt1 | contig 28600 bp, 29 predicted proteins | sample Passage237A_FD_130498 | JGI IMG/M metagenome (GOLD analysis project Ga0182793, IMG submission 130498) | Cellulose adapted compost microbial communities from Newby Island Compost Facility, Milpitas, CA, USA - Passage2 37A (version 2) (version 2) ... | reverse complement strand
CTCCGGCCGGTCCGGATCGTGCAGCACCACGTATCCGTCGTCGGTCACCTCGAACACGTCCTCGGCTATCGACTCGCAGATGCCGTGGCCGGTGCACTTGGCGGCGTCGACTTCCACACGCATACCCATCTCCCCTAGCGAACGACGGCGGGCAGGTGCTTGACCCCGTGCACGAAACTGCTGAACAGCAGGTCCGGTTCGCCGATGTCGACGATCGTCAGTCGAGTCAGCAGTTCGCGGAACAGGATTCGCAACTCGGTGCGCGCCAGCTGATTGCCCAGGCAGAAGTGCGGTCCGCCGCCACCGAAGCCCAGGTGCGGGTTGGGCGACCGCGACAGGTCGAACGCGCCGGGATCGTCGAACACCGACTCGTCGCGGTTCGCCGAGCAGTAGAACAGGGCGACCTTGTCACCGGCCTCGACGGGGTGTCCGTTGATGTCGGTGTCGGTGGTGACGAACCGGGCGAACTGCAGCACCGGCGACGCCCACCGGACGAATTCTTCGACGGCCGAACCGATCCGGTTGTCGAAGTCGGCCATCAGCCACTCCCGCTGCTCGGGGTTGCGGTCCAGCGCGATCATCGCGTGCGTGGTCGCCTGCTTGGTGGTGTCGTTGCCCGCGGAGGCGAGCAGGATCAGAAACGCGCCGATCTCCTCGTCGGTCAACCGGTGCCCGTCGACCTCGGCGTTGACGATGCTGGTCATCAGGTCGTCGCCGGGATGGGCGCGACGGAACTTCGCCAGCTCCACCCCGGTGTTACTCAGCAGCGTGATCTGCGCGATCGGATCGCCGACGCGCTCGTCCTCGGTGGCGTATTCCTCGTCGGTGATGCCGAACAGTTTCTCGGCGGCGTAGGCCACCGCGGGCTGATCGGCGCTCGGCACGCCGAGCATGTCCATGATGGTCAGCATCGGCAGCTTCGCCGAACACTGGGTCACGAAGTCGATCTCGCCCGCGCCGATCAGGTTCTCGACGATGGCGACCGCGTTCTTGTGGATCTGCTCCTCGATCAGGCGGACGTTGCGCGGGGTGAACGCCGAACTGATCAGCCGCCGGTACACCGTGTGCTGCGGCGGGTCCATCGTCAAGAAGAAGGAGGCGAACCGCTGGATCTCGGCGGGCATCGGGTTCAGCGCGATCCCCTGGGCCGAGGTGAACAGCTCGGGATGCTGGCTGACGTAGGCGATGTCATCGCGCCGGGTCAGCGCCCAGAACCCCGGCTCCGCCACGTCGAACATCGACGGCAGCGGCGGATGCCAGGTCAACCCGTCGGTGGCGCGCAACCGGGCGAACGTCTGGTCGCGGACCGCGAAGGGGCGGCGCCAGAACTCGTCCGACGTGATGTCCTCGGGGCTGTATTCACGGCCTGAGCTCACCGAAACAGCGTGACACTATGGCAAAAGTTTGTAAAGCTGGTGCGGTGCCCCAAGCAGATCCGGAGCCGTCGACGCGCGAGCGCATCCTGGCCGCGACCGCCGAGGTGCTCGGGCGTCACGGGATGACCAAGCTCAGCCTGTCGGAGGTGGCAGCCCAGGCGCAGGTGTCCCGCCCGACGCTGTACCGCTGGTTCGCGTCCAAGCGTGACCTGCTCGACGCGTTCGTGGTGTGGGAGCGCCAGTACTACGAACGCGCGGTGGCCGAGGCCATCGCCAACCTGCCCGCGGAGGAGCGGCTCGACGCGGCGCTGCGGGTGATCGTCGAGTACCAGCAGTCCTATCCGGGACTGCGGATGATCGACATCGAACCCGAACACGTGATCCGGCGGCTGGCGCGGGTGATCCCGCTGATGCGGCAGCGCCTGGAGCGGCTCGCCACCGGCCCGGACGCCGCACTGGCGGTCGCGACGGCGGTGCGCGTCGCGGTGTCGCACTACCTGGTGCGCAGCGACGACGACGCGGACTTCCTTGCGCAGCTCCGGCACGCCGCGCGGGTCAAACATCACGCGCCGTGAGCTCGGCGAGGATGGCTTCGGTGTGTTCGCCCAGCTTGGGCGCCACCGACCGCGGCGCCGACGGGGTGCCGTGAAAGTCCGCAGGGGTCGCGGTCATCGGCACGCTGCCCTCACCGTCGGGGACATAGACGATGCCGCCCGCGGCGTGGAACTGCTCATCGGCGACCACGTCCTCCAGTGTGTTGATCGGCGACCAGAACAGATCCGGTTCTGTCGCAAAGATTCTCGCCCACTCCTCCAGCGGCTTGGTGGCGAAGATCTCGTCGAGCTCGGCGATCAGCTCGGTGGCGTTGGCGGCGCGGGCGTGCGCCGTGGCGAATCTCTCGTCGCTGAGCCAGGCTTCGCGGCCGACCGCCCGGCACAGCGGCGGCCAGTGCCTGCTGCCCTGCAGGCCCACGATCCAGAACCGCCGCCCGTCACCCGCGGTGTAGTTGTTCATGCACGGGTTGGCCATCGTCTCGCGCTGACCGACCGCGATCGGGTGCCCGGTCATCAGGAAGGTGTTGAGGTCGAAACTGACCGTGTAGGCGCCCTGCCGGTACAGCGACGTGGTCACCAGTTGGCCGCGGCCGGTGCGGGCGCGGGCCACCAGCGCGGCGCACACGGCGCCGGCCAGGGTCATGCCCGCCGAGTGGTCGCCCATGCCGCCGCGCTGAAACGGCGGGGTGTCGCCTGGGCGGGTGAGCAGATGCGCCAGCCCGGCGCGGGCCCAGAACGCGGCGACGTCGTAGGCCGCGCGGTCGGCGTCGGGACCAACCTCGCCGTAGCCGGTGATCAGGCCGTACACCAGGCGCGGGTTGTCCGCGGCGACCGAGGCGAAGTCCGCGCCCATCCGCTTAAGCGCGCCCGGTCGCACATTGGTGATGAAAACGTCTGCGGTGCGCAGTAATTCGCGCATCGTGGTACGACCGTCGGCGGTCGTCACGTCGAGCACGATGCTGCGCTTGCCGCGGTTGTCCATCTCGAACGGCGGACAGGTGCCCTCGGATCCGTCGCTGATGCCCAGCATCCGCCCGAACAGGCGCGCCGGATCGCCGTCGGGCGGTTCGATCTTGATGACGTCGGCGCCCCAGTCGGCGAGCACGCCGGCGGCCGCGGGCCCGGCCACCCACACACCCAGTTCGACGACCTTGATGCCGTCCAACGGTCCGGGCATCGCATCCTTTCTTTACAAAAGACCGGCAAATCGTAAACTGGCCCGGTGATTCGGGTCATCGGCCTCGCGGGGCATCTGGGCCGCGGGGTCCAACGTATCGCCACCGACGCGGTCCTCGGCCGGGTTCGTTCGTTCCCTCGCACGATCGCCGATCTCGATGCCGCCTGCCTCTCGTCGCTGTTGGGCCGGAAGGTGACCTCGGTGTCGGCGATCGGCGGTGACGCGGGCACGTCGGCGCGGGCCCGGCTGGCGCTGACCGGCGACGGCGTCCCGGCCACGGTGTTCGTCAAGATGTCCGCCGAGACGGTGGCCACCCGGCTGATGGGTGAGCTGGGCCGGCTGGCCGAGACCGAGACCCGGTTCTACCGCGACCTGGCGCCGCGACTGACCGGGGTGCCGGCGTCGTACGGGTCCGCGTTCGACCCGCTGACCGGCCGGTTCGTGCTGCTGCTGGAGGACCTGGCCGCCGCGGGGTGCGAATTCCCCGACACCCTGCACCCGCTGACCGTCGAGCAGGCCGCGCTGCTGGTCGGACTGCTGGCGCGGCTGCACGGAACGTTCTGGGGCCGGGTGCCCGACTGGGCCTACACCGCCTCCGGCGACACCGCGGCGCTGCTCACCGCCCCGTTGCTGAAGACCTCGGCGCGCCGGATCGCCGAACGCACCGACCTGCCCGTCGGAACCGGCCGGTTCATCGACGAGCACTACCGCGCCGCGGCCGAACTCATCGACACGCCGCCGCACACCGTGACCCACGGCGACGCCCACCCGGGCAACGTGTTCTTCCGCAACGGCCAAGCGGGGCTGTTGGATTGGCAGGCCGTGCGGCGCGGGCATCCGAGCCGCGAGCTGGCCTACACGCTCGTCACCGGCATGGCCACCGAGGACCGCCGGGCCCACCAGCGCGACCTGCTCGACCACTACCGCGCCGAACTCGCCGCCGCGGGCGGCCCCGACCTCGACCGGGAGGAGCTGTGGGAGCGCTACCGGACGGGCGCGCTGTACCCCTACGTCGCGGCGCTGATCACCGCGGGCATGGGCGGTATGCAGGCCGAGGACATCGCGCTGGCCGGTCTGCGCCTGGCGCTGGCCGCGCTCGAGGATCTGGACACGGTGGCGCTGCTGGAGAAGTCATTGGGGCACACGCGGTGAGGCACGAATTACCATCAGGGAAGCCAACCGATTGAGGGCCGTCAGGTGAACGAACCAGTGCGCGACGCGACCGCGGTCGAGGACAACTCGACGCGACACCGGATCCTCGTCGCGACGGCGGAGGTGCTGGGCCGCAGCGGGCAAACCAAACTCAGCCTGTCCGAGGTCGCCCTGCAGGCCGGCGTGTCGCGGCCGACGCTGTACCGCTGGTTCGCGTCCAAGAACGAGTTGCTCGACGCGTTCGGCCAATACGAGCGCGAGATGTTCGATACCGGCATGAGCAAGGCCACCGCCGGGCTGCGCGGCACCGAGAAACTCGACGCCGCGCTGCGGTTCATCGTCGAATACCAGCACTCCTACTCCGGTGTGCGTCTGGTCGACATCGAACCCGAGGTGGTGATCGCCCAGCTGTCGCGGATCATCCCGGTGATGCGCGCACGGCTGCAGAAGCTGCTGCCCGGACCCAACGGAGCGGTCAAGGCGGCCACCGCGATTCGCGTCGCGATCTCGCACTACATCGTGCGCAGCGACGACGACGATCAGTTCCTGGCACAGTTGCGGCACGCCGCCGGGCTCAAGCACACAGGCTGACCGTGAGCGACGACGCCGAGATCGCCCGCCTGCTCTACCGGTACGCACGCGCGGTCGACACCAAGGACTGGGACCTCTACCGTTCGGTGTTCACCCCCGACGCCTACATCGACTACTCGTCGGCGGGCGTGGTGGCCGGCCGCCTCGACGAGGTCGTCGACTGGCTCGCAACCAATTTCGGTGCGCTGCCGTGGAGCATGCACTACATCACCAACATCGAGGCCGACGTCGACGGCGACACCGCGAAGGTGCGCGCGATGTTCTACAACCCGATGCAGCTACCCGGCGTCGACGGTGTCAGCGCGTGCGGCGGCTACTACCACCACGAGTTGGTGCGCACCCCCGACGGCTGGCGCAGCCGAAACCTGCGCGAGGAGAACATCTGGTTCACCAACCGGGGCGGGGCCTGACCGCGAGACTGTACTTATCGCGCAAAAGTTCGAGTGGACGCCGCGCCGACTACAGTCTCGCGAACGAGGAGTCAGCCCTGCGCCGCCAATTGCCCGCAGGCGGCCCCGATTTCGCGGCCGCGGGTGTCGCGCACCGTGCACGACACGCCGCGCGCCCGCACCCGCCGGACGAACTCCCGCTCCGCCGGTTTGGGACTGGCGTCCCATTCGCTGCCCGGTGTCGGATTCAGCGGAATGACGTTGACGTGCGCGAGCGGGCCCAGCGCGCCGCGTAACCGCTTGCCCAGCAGGTCCGCCCGCCACGGCTGGTCGTTGACGTCGCGGATCAGCGCGTACTCGATCGACACCCGCCGCCCCGTCGTCTTCGCGTAGTACCGCGCCGCGTCCAGCGCGTCGGCGACCTTCCAGCGGGTGTTCACCGGGACCAGCGTGTCGCGCAGTTCGTCGTCGGGCGCGTGCAGCGACAACGCCAGCGTCCCCCCCAGTCGCTCGTCGGCGAGCTTGCGGATGGCCGGCGCCAACCCCACCGTCGACACCGTCACCGAACGCGCCGAGATGCCGAAACCGTGCGGCGGCGGCGCGGTGATTCGCCGGACGGCGGCCACCACGCGCTGGTAGTTGGCCAACGGTTCGCCCATTCCCATGAACACGATGTTCGACAACCGGCCGCCCCCGTCGCGGTCCCGCAGTTCGGCCGCGGCGGCGCGCACCTGCTCGAGGATTTCGGCCGTCGACAGGTTACGGGTCAGCCCACCCTGGCCCGTCGCGCAGAACGGACAGGCCATCCCGCACCCGGCCTGCGAGGAGATGCACACCGTGTTGCGCTGCGGGTAGCGCATCAGCACCGACTCGAAGGTGGTGCCGTCGACGGCGCGCCACAGCATCTTGCGGGTCTCGCCCGCGTCGCACTCGATCTCGCGCACCGCGGCAAGCAGCGTCGGGAACAGGGTCTCGGCCACCTGATCGCGCACGGCCGCGGGCAGGTCGGTCATCTGGTGCGGGTCGGCGATGAGCCTGCCGTAGTACTGGTTGGCCAGCTGTCTGCCGCGAAAGGCGGGCAGCCCCAGCTCCGCGACGGCGGCCACCCGGCCCGCCTCGTCGAGGTCGGCGAAGTGCCGCGGCGGCATTGCGCGTCGCGGGGCGTCGAAAACAAGGGAGGTGGCCATCAGCTCTCGCCAGTATCCCACCCGCGCGGCCCGAAATTAATTCGCGCAAACCGGCGTTGGTCGCGACCATGGTGTCGATGGCCACCCGATCCATGCCGCTGCGCGCCGCCGCGGAGTTGACGTTCTGCTATGCGTTGGGTTATCCCATTGGCGCTCTTGCGGTTTCGGCGATGTCGCCGATGGCGGTGCTGTTGTTCAGGTTCGGGCTGGCCGCGGCCATCCTCGGCGCCTGGTCACTGGCGACGAAAGTGAGCTGGCCCACAGGCCGCGCGCTGGTGCACGTGCTGATCAGCGGGCTGCTGGCGCAGGGCGTGCTGTTCACCTGCCTGTATCTGGCGCTGATGCACGGCGCGCCCGCGGTGCTGGGTGCGGTGATCATCTCGATGAACCCCGTGGTCACCGCCGTGTTGCTGACGTTCATCGGCGAGCGGCTGACCTGGTCGCGGCTGGCGGCGCTCGGGCTCGGTGTGCTGGCCGTGCTGGCCAGTTGCGCGGGCCGACTCGTCGCGGTGGGCGGCGTCGACCCGGCGGTGCTGCTCATCCTGGTCTCGCTGCTCGGGGTGGCCGTCGGGGGCGTCTACCAGCAGCGCTTCTGCGCCGGGGTGGACTTCCGGGCCACCGCGACGCTGCAGAACGCCGCCTGCGTCGCACCGGTCGCGGTGCTGGCGGCCGTGATGCCGTGGACGGTCACCGACGCCTGGACCGCGGCCGGGGCGATCGCGGCGGTGGTGCTGTTCAACGCGGTGCTGTCGATGACGCTGTACGTCCGCGCGATCGAGCGGCACGGCGCGGCGGCGGTCGCGATGCTGTTCACCGTCATCCCCGCGGTCGCGGGTCTGCTGTCGTGGGCGCTGCTGGGCCAGCGCCCCGACATCGGAATCGCGGTCGGACTCGTGGTGGGCGCCGCGGCGTGCTGGCTCAACGCGCGCGGGTCCCGGCGACAGGCTCTGACCGCCACGCGCGAAGTCGCGGGATCCGCGCCACCTGACCGGACCGTCACGCCAGCAGCGTGAGCACCGCCCACCCGACGACCGCCGCAGGCAGCATCGCATCGATGCGGTCCATGATTCCGCCGTGGCCGGGCAGCAGCCGGCCCATGTCCTTGATGCCGAGGTCGCGCTTGACCTGGGACTCGACCAGGTCGCCCAGCACGCCGGTGATCACCAGCAGCAGCGCCAGCGGCACGCCGATCCAGGCCGGCTTGTCCAGCAGGAACGTCACCGACAGCACCGCGGCCGCGGTGCCGAACACCAGCGAGCCGGCCAGCCCCTCCCACGACTTCTTCGGGCTGATGGCCGGCGCCAGCACGTGCTTGCCGAACAACACCCCGGCCACGTAGCCGCCGATATCGCCGAACACCACGGTCGCGATCACCGTGAACACCCGCTCGCCGCCGTGGTCGGCGAAGATCAGCAGCGCGCTGAACCCGGCGAACAGCGGCACCCAGGTGGCCAGCAGCACGGTGGCCGACATGTCGCGCAGGTAGTTGACCGGCTGTTCGCGCAGGCCCTGGCCCACCAGCCGCCAGACCATGCAGACGACGATCGTCACGCCGTAGGCCCCGAGCAGGCCCGCCGGACCGAACGGCCAGGTCAGCCAGATCATCGCCAGCACCCCGGCCAGCAGGGGGACCGTCGGCAGCGCGTACCCGGCCTCGCGCAGCCGCCGGATCACCTCGTGCGTCGCGATCGGCAGGAACACCGTCAGCACCGGCAGCCAGCCGATCGGCCAGAACAGCAGGATCCCGATCGCCATCGCGCCCAGCGACACGCCCACCGCGATGGCCGCCGGCAGGTTGCGCCCGGCCCGAGACTTCTTTTCGGGTGGCTCGTCGACCGGCGTAGGAGTCTCGGGACCCGCTTGCTGTTCGGCCACTAGACCTCCAGCAGTTCGCCTTCTTTGTGCTTGACGAGTTCGTCGATCTGCGCGGTGTAGGTATGGGTGGTCTTGTCGAGATCCTTTTCGGCGCGGGCCACTTCGTCCTCGCCGGCCTCGCCGTCCTTCTTGATGCGGTGCAACTCCTCCATCGCCTTGCGGCGGATGTTGCGGATCGCGACGCGGGCGTCCTCCCCCTTGGCCTTGGCCTGCTTGACCAGTTCGCGGCGGCGCTCCTCGGTGAGCTGCGGGATGGCCACGCGGATGACGTTGCCGTCGTTGGTCGGGTTCACGCCGAGGTCGGAGTTGCGGATGGCCTCCTCGATGTTGCGCAGCTGGTTGGCCTCGTAGGGTTTGATGACCACCAGGCGGGCCTCGGCCACGTTGATGCTGGACAGCTGGGTGATCGGTGTCGGCGACCCGTAGTAGTCGACGTTGATCCGCGAGAACATGCCGGGGTTGGCCCGCCCGGTACGGATCGACGCCAGGTCGTCACGCGCCACCGACACCGCTTTTTCCATCTTCTCTTCGGCGTCGAAGAGGGTCTCGTCGATCAAGGCGTCTCCTTTGAAACCGCGGGTGCGGTCGAGTTACGTGGTGACCAGTGTTCCGATCTTCTCACCTGCGACCGCCCGGGCGATATTGCCATCGGTCAGCAGGTTGAACACCAGAATCGGCATGCGGTTGTCCATGCACAGGCTGAACGCGGTGGCATCGGCGACCTTGAGCCCGCGGTCGATGACCTCGCGGTGGCTGATCTTGGTGAGCAGTTCGGCGTTGGGATCGACCCTGGGGTCGGCGGTGAAGACACCGTCGACGGCCTTGGCCATCAGCACCACCTCGGCACCGATCTCCAGGGCGCGCTGCGCGGCGGTGGTGTCGGTGGAGAAGTACGGCAGCCCCATGCCGGCACCGAAGATCACCACGCGGCCCTTCTCCAGGTGTCTGCGGGCGCGCAGCGGGATGTAGGGCTCGGCCACCTGGCCCATCGCGATCGCGGTCTGCACCCGGGTCTGGATGCCCTCTTTTTCAAGGAAGTCCTGCAGCGCAAGGCTGTTCATGACGGTGCCCAGCATGCCCATGTAGTCGCTGCGGGTGCGTTCCAGGCCGCGCTGCTGCAGCTGGGCGCCGCGGAAGAAGTTGCCGCCGCCGATCACCACGGCCACCTGCACGCCGCTGCGCACCACCTCGGCGATCTGGCGGGCCACCTGATGCACCACGTCGGGATCAAGGCCGACCTGCCCGCCGCCGAACATCTCGCCGCCCAGCTTGAGCAGCACCCGTGAATACTTCGGCCGCAGCCCGGACCCGTCGGGCGAGACGTGCCCGGCGCCATTGGGGGTGCCTGGCTCCGGAGTCGCCTGTCCGGCGAGGTCGGTCTCTCCGAACTCCGTCATCCGACTCCTTGGGGTCCTAGCTGGAATCCCCTTAATCCTGCCTCATGGCCGCCGCTCGCGTGGCCAAGGGGTGTCAGTCGGGCAGGTGGGCGCTGAGCAGGTAGCCGGGCACCGACTTGCGGCCCTTGGGCTCGTCGCGGATGTCGGTGGCCGGGAAGGCCGCCTCGAAGCCCTCGGGGAAGACCGCGTGGATGCGGGCCGGGCGGATCTCATCGATGGTCCAGTACCGCGACACCACCTCGCGCAGTTCGTCCTCGGTGACGGGGTTGGCGGGCCCCTCGGGCATCCCGTTCCGATCGAAGACCAGCACAAAGTACGACGCTCCCGGCGCGGCGGCCCGCACGATCGACCGCTGGTAGCCCTCCCGCGCCGCCACCGGGATGGAGTGGAACAGCGTGGAGTCGACGATGGTGCCGAAGCGGCCGTCGTAGCCGTCGAAGTCGCTGATGTCGGCGACCTCGAAGGTGGCGTTGGTCAGCCCGCGCCGCTTGGCCTCGGCCCTGGCCAGTTCGATGGCGGTCGGCGCCACGTCCAGGCCGACGGTGGTGCAGCCCCGCTCGGCGAGGTGCAGCGAGATGGCGGCCTCCCCGCAACCCACGTCCAGCACGTCGCCGTGGAACCTGCCCGCCTCGATCAGTGCGGCGAGTTCGGGCTGCGGCTCACCGATGCTCCACGGCGGCTTGCCGCCCATCTCGGGGACCTCGCCGCGGTAGGCGGATTCGAACAGTTCCTCGGGTGGCATGTCCGCGTGCGTCATGGTTTCCGGTCTATCAACCGGATTGATATGTGTCAAGATGCTTGATATGGAGGAGTTGCTCGAGGACCAGCCGCTGGGCTACCTGCTGACGCGGGCCGCCAACGCGCTGCGCGCCGAGGTCATGGCGACGGTCCTCGAACCGCTGAAATTGGCGTTCCCGCAATATATTTGCCTGCGCATCCTGTCAAAGTACCCGGGCCGGTCGAACGCCGAGCTGGCCAGGTACACCAACGTCAGCCCGCAGGCGATGAACATGGTGCTGCGCGGGCTTGAGGAACGCGGGCTGGTCACCCGGCCGGCGACCGCGACCTCCGGACGGTCGCTGCCCGCCCGGCTGACCCGCGAGGGCGAGAAACTGCTCGCCCGCACCGACGAGGGGGTGCGCGCGGCCGAACGCAGGCTGATGAGCCACCTCACCACCGCACAACGGCGCGAATTCAAACGCGTGCTCGTCTCGCTCGGCACCGACGAAGCCGCGAGAATGTCGGGGTGAGGATCGTCCTGGCCCCGGACTCGTTCAAGGAGTCGATGACCGCGACCGAGGCGGTGGCCGCGATGCGGGCCGGCGTGCAGGAGGTGTTCCCCGACGCCGAATGCGTGGGCGTGCCGATGGCCGACGGCGGCGAGGGCACCGTCGACGCCGTCGTCGACGCGCTCTACGGACAGCGCATCGAGGTCGAGGTGTCCGACCCGCTGGGCCGGCCGGTCAGGGCGCGGTACGGCTACGTGCCGCTGCGCCAACTCGCGGTGATCGAGATGGCCGCGGCCGCGGGTCTGGAGCTGGTGGCTCCACAGGACCGGGACGTGTTGCGGGCCAGCTCTTTCGGAGTCGGTGAACTGATCCTCGACGCGCTGGGGCGCGGCGCCGAGGAGTTCCTGATCGGGCTCGGCGGATCGGCGACCAACGACGCCGGGGCCGGAATGCTGTCCGCCCTCGGGGTGGTGTTCACCGACGTCGACGGCAACCCGCTGCCCCCGGGTGGCGCCGCGCTGACCGACCTGCACCGCATCGACGTCAGCGGCCTGGATCCGCGTCTGTCGCAGGTCCGCATCCGCATCGCCTCCGACGTCACCGCGCCGCTGCTCGGCCCCACCGGCGCAGCCGCGGTGTTCGGTCCGCAGAAGGGCGCCGACCCCGCGGCGGTCCGCCGGCTGGAGGCCGCGCTGTCGCGGTTGGCCGCCATCACCGCCGCGACGCTGGGCACCGCGAATCCGGACCGCCCCGGTGCGGGCGCCGCCGGCGGCCTGGGTTTCGCGCTGATGGAGTTCCTCGGCGCGCAGAGCAGGCCGGGCGTGATCGAGGTGGCCGAGACCGTGGGTCTGGAGCGCGCGGTCGCGGGCGCGGACTGGGTGTTCACCGGCGAGGGCAGCGTCGACGCGCAGACCGTCATGGGCAAGACGCCGTACGGGGTGGCCCAGATCGCGCTGAAGGCGGGCGCGCGGGTGGCGCTGTTCGCCGGCCGGGTGGCGCGCGACGCCTCGGTGTTGCTCGAGCACGGCGTGGACCGGCTGGTGGCGATCACCCCGGACGGCACCCCGGTCGAACAGGCGCTGCGCGAGGGCGCGGCGTCGCTGACCCGGGCCACCGCCGAGGTCTGCCGCGACATCGCCCGGGGCGCCCCTTAGTGGTGGTGGCAGGCCGCCGGCGGTGACGGTGGCACGTCGAGTGCCGGGTTGCCGTCGAAGAACCCGACCGGCTTGAGGTGGAATCCGGTGTACGCGCACGGCATGACCGGCCAGTCCTCGGGCCGCACCACGTGATGCGCGCCGACCGTGTACCACAGCACCACATCGGTATTCTCCAGCGGCGCATCGTCTTCGAGGTACTTGGGCAGTCCCTGCACGTCGGCCGACTGGTACATGTAGTCGCCCGCCGCGAACCTCTCCGCCGGGTCGTACTTCGTCACCCACAGGTTGTGCTGGACGAAGCGGGCACGGTGGTAGATGTAGGACCCCTCCTGCACCATCACCGGGACGATCTCGCGCGGCATCAGCTTGTATCCCACCGGGCTGCCCAGTTCGTTCGGCTTGTTGGGGTTGACGATCTTCCAGTACCGGCCGGTCTCCCAATTCCAGTCGCGCGCGCCCTGCGCCTCCGACGCCACCAGGGTGTCCCGGGTGATCCACGCGTTGTGGTGCGGGTTGAGCTCCGGGTCGGGCTCCGGCACGGAGTCGACCTCGTAGACGCTGTTCTGTGGCCCGTCCACGCTCATGACGAGCCGGAAGTTGAAGAAGTGTTGGTGGTTGGGTCCATAGATGTTGGGCGCGACCAGCTTCCCCCACCGTGGTGCTTCCCCGTCGGCGAGCGCGCCGGTGGTCAACACGCCGGTGAGCTTGACCTCGACCTCGATCGACGCGTCGTTGTAGAAGTACCAGAAGAAGCCGTACTCATAGTTGCCGACGGTGCAGATCTTCGAGATGACGAGTCGCCGCGCCCGCCGCACCTCGACCTCTTCGGTGCGGAAGTCGGTGTGCTTCCATGAGATTCCGTAGTCCTCTTCGTGCATGCAGATGGCGTTCGGGATGGTCACCGCGTTGCCCATGGAATCGTTGACCACGGCGTCGAAGTAGTAGATCTCGCCGAGGCAGTCGCAGCCCAGCGTCAACGGGTTGGCGCAGAAGCCCATGCCGACCTCGCCCATGTCGAACACGTTCTTGTTCCAGTGGGTCGGCGAGGAGTCCCCGTAGGGCACCACCATCTCCGACAGCGATGCCCGGTAGATGATCGGCCGGGTCTCGCCGCGGTCGGTGTAGGTGATCTCATGCAGCACGATCCCCTCGCGCGGGTTGAAGCCCACTCGCATCGACCACTTCTGCCACTGGACCTTCCAGCCGTCGACGGTGAAGCTGGGCCCGTCGGGCTGAGTGATCTCGATGGGCTTGACGTCGTCGCGGAACGCGTTGAACGCCGGCCGGTTGTTCTCGTCGAACATGAGCGCCTCGGTGTAGTTGCCCGCCGTCGGCGGCAGCGGCACCACGCCGTGGTCCTCGACGTCGATGACCTCCATCTTGTCGAGGTTGAACGTGACGATCAGCCCCTCGACGGGTCGCGCGTAACCGTGCTCGGACGGCGCGGACCGCACGAAGGTCAGCGGCCGGCAGACCATAGGGGAGTTGTCGTAGTCGTCCTGCGGTCCGTAATAGCCTGCGGGCCAAGGGTCGATCATCGCGAGGCTGAAGTCAGTGACCCCGCGCTTGCGCATCGCCTCCTGCCAGCGCGGGTCCTCCCGGACCTTCTCCTCCACGCCGGTCATCCACTCGACGAGGTAGGACGGGAACCGACCCGGAACGGGCTTCCACGAGGTGATCATCCTGGTGCCCAGATCCACGATCGCCTCGTGCAGGAGCTTGGCGCCGGTGTCGTACATCGTCACGAACGCCGATCGCGGGATGTCGCTGCGGCCCTCGAACGTCAACTCTTTCGTCTTGGGTGGTTCGGCGAGCTGGATCATGACGAACCGCAAAGTGGCAGTGCAGTACTCGGAGTTCTTGATGATCTCCGCGGCCGACTCGATCTCCGCGCCGGTCAGCGGATCGAGCGGGTAGGGTGCCGCGTCGGTGGCCGTCGAGCCCGGGGCGGTGCTTTCCATCGTCATTTTACTTCATCCTTCAATTCGAGTACTGCCAGATGGGCCAACGCGTCGTCCTGGCTGAGCTTGGCTGCCGACCGCCTGCCGAAGACGTAGACCAGCAGGCCGAGCACACACATGCCGACCGAGATGCTGCCGGTCCACACCATCCACTCACCGTCGGGCACGTCCTGGATCCACGACTCGGCGAACGAGTAGTAGATGCCACCGATTGTGCCGAGAGAGCCGACGATGACGACGGCCCAGACGCCGACCATGCCGCCGGGAATGCGCCAGAACTGTTCGGACGCATACCGATCGGCGTACTTCCTGCGCGCGACGAGCAACGGGAACAGGAAGAAGAACCCGGAGATCAGCCACACGGTGGACAGGCCGCCCTGGATGAACACCGTCACGTTGGCCATGCTGCTCTGGGAGTACAAGGTGACCAGGATCAACGACGAGATCACGCCCTGGATGAGCACCGCGGTGACGGGGTTGCGGGTGCGGGGATTGAGATGGGTGAAGATCCGCGGCAGATGCCGCTCGAGGCCGGACACGAAGATCAGCCGCGAGTACGTCACCTGATAGGTCATCAACGCCACGAACACGATGCCCGCCAGCACCAGCGCGCAGACCTCCATCACGCCCGCGGGCGCCGCGGTGCCCAGCATCGCGATCACCCCTGTCACGGGGTCGATCTCGTCGGACGGCAGCACCATCATGGTGCCCAACGTGGTGAGCAGGTAGATGACCACCAGGGCGGCCGACCCCCAGACCACCATCCTCGGCCCGCTCTTGCGCACCGACAGGAACTCCGCGCCCATGTTGTACGGCGTCTCCACGCCGAGCAGGTAGAGCAGCACGGTGCCGTACAGGAATCCGGCGCCGGCGAAGTCGGGGATCAGCGCGGCGTCCCAGGTGAACGGCGTGGCGGAGCCGTTCCGGGCGGCGTACCCGACACCGGCGAAAAAGATCACCGCGGTCAGCGCGCCGTAGATGACGAAGACGACGTTCATGATGCGCTGGTTGGCGGCCAGTTTGGCCAGCGCCAAACCGATAACGCACCAGAGGATCACCAGCTGCAGGATGATGCTCACGGTCAGTCCGAGTTCGGCGTGGAACGCCAGCAGGATGAACGACAACACGATCGCCGGGGAGCCCGCCGCGTTGAGGATCACCGGTATCCAGGACAGGTAGCCACCGATGAAGCCCCAGGTCTCCCCCATCGACCTGGTGGCCCAGATGTACACGCCGCCTTCACCCGGCCACAGGTTGCCGAGTTCGGCGACCGCCATGCCCGCCGGCACCAGGAAGGTGAGGATGCCGAGCACCCACATCGGGATGGCGGTCCAGCCGCCGGCCGCCATCACCGAGGACCCGGTGAGCCAACAGATGATGAACACGTAGGTGGCCACCAGGCCGTAGGTGGTCATCACCTTGGGCAGCACCTGCTCCGGGATGAGTTCGGTGGTGAGCAGTTTGTCGCGTTGGGTCGGAGCGGAAGCCTCGAGTCCTCGAGTCATGAGCGTCTCCCGTCGGGTCAGTTGATGATCTGTCCGTCCTTCATTCGGACAACACGGGTCGCTTCGTCGGCCACCGTGGGGTCATGGGTGCTCGCGACGACGGTGACGCCGAGCGTCGAGCACAGATCGCGCAGCATCCGCACCACCGTCCCTCCCGTGCGGTGGTCGAGATTGGCCGTCGGTTCGTCGGCCAGTACCAGGGTGGGGCTGCCGATCAGCGAGCGGGCGATCGCGGTGCGCTGCTGCTCACCACCCGACATCCTGGTGGGCTGGTGGTGGACGCGGTGGCTCAGCCCGACGAGGTCAAGCAGCTCCAGCGCCCGCGCGCGCAACGACTTGCGATCGTACGGCTCGAACATCAGTGGCAGTTCGACGTTTTCGACCGCCGAGAGGAACGGGATGAGGTTGTAGCTCTGGAAGATGAAGCCGATGGTGTCGTGCCGTAACGCGGCATACTGGCTTTCGGTCAGCGTGGCGGTGTCGCGGCCCGCCACCTTGACGGTGCCCTTCGTGGGCCGGTCCAATCCGCCGATGATGTTGAGCAGCGTGGATTTTCCGCTGCCGCTGGGGCCCATCAGGCAGACGAACTCGCCGGGCATCACCTGCAGCTCCGCCGCGACGAGGGCGCGGACCACTTCGTCACCGAGCTTGTGCAGCTTCCACACGTCGGAGATCTCGATGACCGGTGCCTGATCACCGGGGGCGTAGGTGACATCGGGCGATTCGTCGAGTGCGGTCATTGCTCACCCTCCTGCTGTCAGGGAACGAATCGGGGGCCGCGACGCGGCGTTCCAGGTCGGCACGATGCTGGTCACCACGGCGGCGACCACGCTGACGCCGATCGCGATGGCCGCGCCGAGCGCCAGCCCACCGATCGAGATCGGGGTCGTGGCCACCCCGGTCGCGCCGAGGATCTCCGCCGTCGCCACCGCCAGCACCGCACCTGTGCAGGCGCCGAGCGCGGCCGCGACAGCGGGTTCCACCAGTAGCGCTGCGACCACGGGTCGGCGCGGAATCCCGTTGGCACCCAACACTCCCAACTCCCGGGTGCGCTGGCCGATGGTGCGCGTGGTCGCGACGGCGACCTCGACCACACCGACGAGCAGGACGGTGATGGAGATCATCAGCACTGCGCGCCCCAGCTCGTCGGCGTGTCCGAGCGAGGCGGCCTGCGCGCGGATTCCGTCCGACATCCCGTACACGATGACGACCAGGAACGCGCCGGTCGCGGTGGTCACCGCGGGCAGCACCACGTCGCGCAGCCGCCGGCGCGCGGACAACCAGCCGTAGGCCAACCCCTTTGCGATCATCAGCGCTCCCCCAACAGGGCTACCGGGCGCTGCTGCAGCAGGCGGTGCACCGGAACGAGCGCGCCGACGATCGCCATCGCGGGCAGGAAGGCCGCCACCATGGCCGACGCCTGCAGCCAGGCCGTCAGCGACGCGAGCGGACCGAGGGCGAGCGCGACGGCGACTCCCGCGCCCAGCACGCCGATCGCGTAGGCGACGAGGAACACGATGCCCGACTCGACGAGGAAGAAGTACAGCACCTCGTCGGCCACGCCGATGCTGGACATGATGCCGAACTCGCGCCTGCGTTCCTGCACCGCCGCCAGGAACGACGAGAGCGCGATCACGAAGCCGAGCACGAGGCCGATGGCCGAGATCAGCCCGAGCGCCGAACTCGTCACCTGGCCCGAGAACAGGGCGGAGAACTTCTGCTCGAACGTCAACGGCCCACTGCCGCCGACGGTGTCGTAGATGAGGCCGTGCCCGCCTGGGTCCGGCCGGACGGACGGGTCCGATGTCGCGGCGAGCCCGGTGGCGGCGCCGAACACTCGAGCGAGGTCGCGGCGCTCCTCGTCACCGGGCGGGGCGAACGCCAGCCACCAGCCGTTCGTCCCGACGACGGAAGCGGCCAGCGGCATGGGCACCATCGCGGTCTGCCCGTCGCCGCGGATCGACACGGCGAGGCTCTGACCGCCGATGGCGATCCGGTCACCCGGCGCCAGACCCAGCCGGTCAGCGAGCGGCGCACCGAGAATCGCTGTGCCGCTGGGGATTTCGGTGTCGCTGCGCAGCGACACCGACTGCCCGGCGATGTCGACGACGCCAGACAGCGTGCGGACGACGGTCCAGCCCTCCGGGGCTGCGAATGCGGGGGCCGGACCCGACGCGACCAGCGCCTGTGCGTCCGGGTCGTAGTGCACCCCCGCGGCGGGCACCACCCACAGCTGCGCGCCGCGCAACACGTCGGTGACCGAATCGGCGCCGGTGATGGCGAATCCCGCGGAGATGGTGCGCACGGTCGTCACGCACGCGATGGCGAGGGCGATGCCGAGCACCGACAGCGTGAATCGCTCTGGGCGGCGGCGGATGTTCGCAAGCGCGAACCGCACGAGACACGTGAACGTGTTCCCGGTAGTGGTGGCGATCTCCGATGACCGACTGCTGGTGGGCGCGGTCGTCTCCACGGTGAGAATGGTCGAGCCGAAACGTTTCCATTGGTGCCGTCGCGAATGTCTGCCGCGTTAACACCCGGGCGGGCGCGTTACGGCGTCGTATCCGCCCAATGCGCAACCCGGTATCGGCGCGCGGCATTGTCGTCGGCGCAAATATCCATGCGCCGCAACGTGATCGACTTACCCGTCGATACGCGGGAAGGGCCGGGCCTCTTCGAGTTCGTAGGCCAGCTCCAGCAGGGTGCGTTCGCGACCCCAGGCCGCGGAGAACATCATGCCGATCGGCACGCCGGATGCCGTCTCGGCCAGCGGCAGCGAGATCGCCGGGTCGCCGGTGGCGTTCTGCAGCGGGGTGAACGCGAGCCAGTCGGTGAGCCGCTCGATGATCGTGTCGTAGCCGAGGCGGGCGTCGAAGTGGCCGATGCGCGGCGGTGGGTCCGGCAGCGTCGGGGTGAGCACCACGTCGTAGGTCTCGAACATCTTCGCCGTGCGGCGCCGGATGGCCGCCAGCCGGGCGATGGCCAGCGGCACCTTGTGCAGGTTGCGCCGGGCGTGCCGTTCGAAGCCCAGGGTCTGGTTGTCGAGCTTGGTCGGGTCGAAGCTGGGGCCGAACATGCGGCGGCCGTCGTGCACCAGCGCGAACCCGAGCAGCGCGTAGTACAGCACGAAGTCGTGGGCGAACGTCTCGGGCACCGGCGGGACGTCGACGTGTTCGACCCGGTGCCCCAACCCCTCGAGCAGGGCCGCGGTCTTGAGGGTGCGATCGCGGACCTCGGGGCTGGAGTCGCGGTACAGCGAGCGGGTGATCACCGCGATGGTCAGCCGCTTGGCGCCGGGGCCGGTGACGTCGCCGATCTCGGGCAGCCTGCGGTTGCGCCAAATGCGTTCGGCCTCACGGTAAAACGCGGCGGTGTCGCGCACCGAGCGGGTCAGCACACCGTTGTGGACGACCTTCAGCGGCATCTTGCGCACGTCGGCGTCCAGCGGCAGCCTGCCGCGGGTGGGCTTGAGGCCGACCAGGCCGGTGCACGACGCCGGGATGCGGATCGACCCGCCGCCGTCCATCGCGTGCGCGATCGGCACCGCGCCCGCGGCGACGAACACCGCCGACCCCGCCGAGGAGCCGCCCGAGGTGAGCTCGAGGTTCCACGGGTTGGGGACGGGCCCGATGCGGGCGTGCTCGGCGGCCGCGCAGAACCCGAACTCCGACATCTGCGACTTGCCCAGCGGCACCACCCCGGTGCGCAGGTACAGCTTGGCGAAGTCGCCGTCGGCGGGCAGCGGGACCGGATCCCACGCGTCGGTGCCCTGCATGGTGGGCATGCCGGCGACCGCGATGTTGTCCTTGATGTAGGTCGGCACGCCGTCGAAGTAGCCGCCGTGCGGCCGCCCGGCGCGCGCCTGCGCCCGGGCCCGGTCGAACGCCTCGAACGCCAGGCCGTTCAGCTGCGGGTTGAGCTTCTCGGTGCGGGTGATCGCGGCCTCGACGAGTTCGGCCGCCGACACCTTGCCGGCCCGCAGGGCCTCGACCATGCCGACGGCGTCCAGATCGCCGAGTGCGTCGTCGCCGAACGCGTGACAGCTGGCGCTCATGCCCCGACGGTACCAAGTCGTACCGCGTGCGTGGGCCGCAACCGCAACGGGCGCCCACCCCCGAAGGGATGAGCGCCCGTCGTAACAGCCTTACGCCTGGCTCAATCGGCCCGAATCCTCCGCCGGGCAAGCACCGCGCCGCCCGGCATCGTCGTCAGGCCTGGCCGACCTCGAAGCGCACGAACCGCTTCACGGTCACGCCCGCCTCATCGAGCAGCGCCTTGACGGTCTTCTTGTTGTCGGACACCGACGGCTGATCGAGCAGCACGACGTCCTTGTAGAAGCCGTTGAGGCGGCCCTCGACGATCTTCGGCAGCGCCTGCTCGGGCTTGCCCTCGTTGCGGGCGGTCTCCTCGGCGATGCGCCGCTCGTTGGCGACGACGTCCTCGGGCACCTCGTCGCGGGTGAGGTACTTGGCCTTCAGCGCGGCGATCTGCAGCGCGACCGCGTGCGCGGCCTCGGCGTTGTCGCCCTCGTATTCGACCAGCACGCCGACCGCCGGCGGCAGGTCCGCGGCCCGCTTGTGCAGGTAGGTCTCGACGGTGCCGTCGAAGTACGCGACGCGGCGCAGTTCGAGCTTCTCGCCGATCTTGGCCGACAGGTCGGCGATGACCTGCTCGACGGTCTTGTCACCGATCTTGGCGGCCTTGAGGGTGTCGACGTCGGTGGCCTTCGAGGCCGCCGCGGCCGCGACGATCTGCTCGGCGGCCTGCTGGAACTCGGCGTTCTTCGCGACGAAGTCGGTCTCGGAGTTCAGCTCGATCAGTGCGCCGTCCTTGGCCGCCACCAGGCCCTCGGCGGTCGCGCGCTCGGCGCGCTTGCCGACGTCCTTGGCGCCCTTGATGCGCAGGAGTTCAACGGCCTTGTCGAAGTCGCCGTCGGCCTCGACGAGCGCGTTCTTGCTGTCGAGCATGCCGGCGCCGGTCAGCTCCCGAAGCCGCTTGACGTCGGCAGCGGTGTAGTTCGCCATTTTGTTCTTCCTAGGTGTTCGTCTCGGTCTTGGCGGCGTCGGCGGCCTCGGAGGTGCCCGGGGCGGCGTCAGCGGTCGGGGCGGCAGTGGCCAGCAGCTCCTGCTCCCACTCGGCCAGCGGCTCGGCGGACTCGGCCTCGGGCTTGTCGCCGTCGCGGCCCACGCCCGCGCGGGCCTGCAGACCCTCGGCGACCGCGGCGGCGATCACCTTGGTCAGCAGCGCGGCCGAGCGGATCGCGTCGTCGTTGCCCGGGATCGGGTAGTCGACCAGGTCGGGATCGCAGTTGGTGTCGAGGATCGCGATGACCGGGATGCCCAGCTTGCGGGCCTCGCCGACGGCGATGTGCTCCTTGTTGGTGTCGACGACCCAGACCGCCGACGGCACCTTCTGCATGTCGCGGATGCCGCCGAGCGACCGCTCGAGCTTGTTCTTCTCGCGGGTCAGCATCAGGATCTCCTTCTTGGTGCGACCCTCGAACCCGCCGGTCTGCTCCATCGTCTCGAGTTCCTTGAGACGCTGCAGCCGCTTGTGCACGGTCGAGAAGTTGGTGAGCATGCCGCCCAGCCAGCGTTGGTTGACGTACGGCATGCCGACGCGGGTGGCCTCCTCGGCGATGGCCTCCTGGGCCTGCTTCTTGGTGCCGACGAACAGGATGGTGCCGCCGTGCGCCACCGTCTCCTTGACGAACTCGTACGCGCGGTCGATGTAGGTCAGCGTCTGCTGCAGATCGATGATGTAGATCCCGTTGCGGTCCGTGAAGATGAACCGCTTCATCTTGGGATTCCACCGACGGGTCTGATGCCCGAAGTGAGCGCCGCTGTCGAGCAGCTGCTTCATGGTTACAACAGCCATGGTGTTCCTTTGTCTCGGTTGCCGCCCGACGTCGGGTGATGCCGGGCCCTGGTGCCTGCGGGAAGCCGAACCCTTCCCGGGGGAGGGGACCGACGGCATCCGGGTACGACCGTGTTGGAACCGGGTCGTGTGCAGACACGCGAAGTCAGCCCGTAGGACGAGCTGCGGATAGCAGTTTACACGCTGCTCGGGGGTGCTTTTTCCACTCCGGTTTGGCCCCGGAATCCCACCCCCTCTGTCCCCAACCCCCCGCCCATCCCCATCTCTGCGCCATGGCCTGGTGTGACCCCCGTCGGCGGCGCTGAGCTGGAGCGATGCGGTGGATTGTGCTCGCGGCGGCGACGCTGGCGCTCGCGGCGCCCGCCGCGGCCGAGGATGGACGGCTGAACTGGCCGCTACGGCCGCGCCCGGCCGTGGTGCGGGCGTTCGACGCCCCGGCGCCGAACTGGCAGCGCGGCCACCGCGGCGTCGACCTCGCGGGCACCGCCGGGCAGCCGGTGTACGCCGCGGTCGGCGGTGTGGTGGTGTTCGCCGGCGAGCTGGCGGGCCGGCCGGTGGTGTCGATCGCGCATCCGGGCGGGCTGCGCACCAGCTACGAACCCGTCGCGGCGGCGGTGCGGGTGGGCGCGCGGGTCGAGGCCGGCGCGGCGATCGGTCACCTGCGGGTGGGGCATCCGGGCTGTGCGGCGGCGGCGTGCCTGCACTGGGGCGCGATGTGGGGTCCGGCGTCGCGGGCGGACTACGTCGACCCGCTGGGGCTGCTGGCCGCGACTTCGATCCGGCTGAAGCCGTTGCGCGGCGGTCTACCGTCAAGACCATGACCACCGACGCCCACCGCGCCCGCCCGCTGCGCTTCGGCCTGCACACCGCGCTACCCCGGGGGACGGACTTTATCGACTTCGCAAAATCGGTGCAGGACAACGGATTCGACATCCTCACGATCCCCGATCACATCGCCCCGGCATTGTCACCGTTCGCGGCGGCGACGGCCGCGGCGGTCGCGACGTCGCGGCTGCACGTCGGCACGCTGGTGCTCAACAACGATCTGCGTCACCCTGTCGACGTCGCGCGGGAGACGGCGACGGTGGCGGCGATCTCGGGTGGCCGGTTCGAACTCGGTCTGGGCGCCGGGCACATGAAGTCGGAGTACGACGCGGCGGGGCTGCGGTTCGACGCCGGGTCGACCCGCGTGGGCCGGCTGACCGAGGCGGTGGGCGTGATCCGCGCGCTGCTGGCGGGCGAAGCGGTCGACGTCGACGGCGGGCACTACTCGGTGCACGCGGAGGCCGGGTCGCTGGTGGCAGCGCCGGGGGTCGACGTCCCACTGCTCGTCGGCGGCAACGGAACCCGGGTGCTGCAGTTGGCGGGCCGCACCGCCGATATCGCCGGGCTGGCCGGTTTCGGCCACAACCGCGACGCCACCGAGGTCCGGCTGACGCACTTCGATGCCGCGGGGCTGCTGAACCGCATCTCGGTGGTGCGTGAGGCCGCGGGCGAGCGGTTCGACGGCATCGAACTCAACGCGTTGATCCAGTTCGTCGTGCGCACCGACGACCGGCGCGCGGCCGCCGCCCAGCTCGCCGAAAAGCTGGGCGCCTCGCCCGACCTGCTGCTGGAGTCGCCGTTCGTGCTCATCGGCACCCACGAGCAGATGGCCGAGGCGCTGCTCGAGCGCAGGCAGAGGTTCGGCGTGAGCTACTGGACGGTGATCGATGCGTGGACGGATCGGCCGTCGGCGATGCCCGACATCGCCGAGGTGATCAAGCTGTTGCGCTGACGTCGTCGCGGCGATTTCCTAAGGGTGATCAGCGAGGCCAGGCTGAGGTAACCGAGAATCAAGCCGGCCAACGCCATCCCGCTGCCCTGCTCGCCGGTGCTGCGGATCTGCGATCGAGCGATGCGGCCAAACGGTATGGCCAGCAAGGGAAAAACCAATCCGAGCACGAGCGCAGCCACCGCCGGCGAGTTGGTTTTCGAACTTGCGTACTGCTGCCCGGCGATTCGGTCTGCGGTCACCGGTACACCCGCCGCGGTGTAACCGACAACGGGATAGCGAGCGATCGCGGACTTCGCCGTTATCGCGACTCCCACCGCGGCAACCGCGGAGACGACGATGCCGGTATTGCGGGCCGAGAAGTTCGGCGCGCCGAGCAGCAGGAGCCCGACGATCAACAGTGCGATCAAAGCGACCAGTCGCCACTCGGAGCGTAGGTAGCAGATGATCGCGTCGAGGTAGCTCGGCACCGGCAACGGCGCATCACCCTCGCGGCCGACTTCCCCCGTGGGTCATCAGTGCTCACCAGGCCCCCTTGTGCAGCCGACGCTGCGATCCGTCCTTTCCTTTGCGTTGGCGCTGATTCTGCACCTGTGTGCAATGGCCGTGGCCGATTTCCAGCCCTGTGGCGCATTGCTGCCACGGGGCACTGCAAGTCCGTAGGCTGGCAGCGATGAGTCTCGCATCCGACGCCACCGTCGTCCTCGGCACCAGATTCGCCGACGACCTGCCCGAACTGGCCGTGCGCTGGCAGGCCGAACCGGCCCCCGCCCCACGGCTGCTGGTCCTCAACGAGCCGTTGGCGGCGGAACTGGGGCTCGACCCGGACTGGCTGCGCACCGACGACGGGTTGGGGCTGCTCGTGGGCACCCGCGTGCCCGACGGCGCGCAACCCGTCGCACAGGGGTATGCCGGCCACCAGTTCGGCGGGTGGGTGCCGCGTCTCGGCGACGGCCGCGCGTTGCTGCTCGGTGAACTCGTCGACACCGCGGGCCGGCTACGCGATCTGCACCTGAAGGGCTCGGGGCCGACGCCGTTCGCGCGCGGCGGCGACGGGCTGGCGGCGGTCGGGCCGATGCTGCGCGAGTACATCGTCAGCGAGGCCATGCACGCATTGGGGATCCCGACGACGCGGTCGCTGTCGGTGGTGGCCACCGGGCGTCCGGTGCAGCGCGAGACCGTACTCGACGGCGCCGTGCTGGCTCGCGTCGCGTCGAGCCATCTGCGGGTCGGCACATTCCAATACGTCGCTGCCGCAGGCGAACTCGAGGTGCTGCGACGGCTGGCCGACCATGCGATCGCGCGCCACTACCCCGCCGCCGCCGAGGCGGACAACCCGTATCTGGCGCTGCTCGACGCCGTCGTCTCCGCCCAGGCCGGCCTGATCGCGCAATGGATGCTGGTCGGATTCGTGCACGGCGTGATGAACACCGACAACATGACCATCTCCGGCGAGACGATCGACTACGGGCCGTGCGCGTTCATGGACGCGTTCGATGCGGAGACGGTGTTCAGCTCGATCGACTCGTGGGGCCGCTATGCCTACGGCAACCAGCCGGGCATCGCCGCCTGGAATCTCGCCAGGTTCGCCGAGACGCTGCTGCCGCTGATCGCCGACGACCAGGACCAGGCGATCGCGCACGCGACGGTGTCGGTGCAGGAGTTCCCCCACCGCTATACGGAGGCGTTCCGCGCCGGGATGCGGCGCAAGCTCGGGCTGCGCGACAACGTCTCCGACGCGACGGTCGACGAGCTCACCGACGACCTGCTGACCACGCTCGCCCAGGAACGCGTCGACCACACCTCGTTCTTCCGCGCGCTGTGCCGCGACGAGGTGCCCGCGGCGTTCGAGGACTGGGCGTCGCGGTGGCGGCCGCTTGCGCCGGACACCGCGGCGATGCGCCGCGCCAACCCGGTGTACATCCCGCGCAATCACCTCGTGGAGGAGGCGCTGACCGCGGCGACCGAGGGCGATCTCGGCCCGCTGCATCGGCTGCTGGCGGCCGTCACGGCGCCGTACCAGGAGCGCGGCGGTTTCGAGCGCTACGCCGAACCCGCCCCCGAGGAGTTCGGTCGCTGCTTCCGCACCTTCTGCGGCACCTAGCGCGACGTCAGGCGCGCGGGTGGGCCTGGTCGTGCACCGCGCGCAGCCGCGACACCGTGACGTGGGTGTAGAGCTGCGTGGTGGCCAGCGTCGAATGCCCGAGTAGTTCCTGCACCACACGCAGATCGGCACCGCCTTCGAGCAGATGTGTTGCGGCGCTGTGCCGCAACCCGTGTGGTCCGATGTCGGGTGCGCCGTCGACGGCGGCGACGGTCTGGTGCACGACGGTGCGGGCCTGGCGCGGGTCGAGCCGGCGGCCGCGGGCGCCGAGCAGCAGCGCGGGACCGGAATCCGCGGTGGCCAGCTTGGGGCGGCCCTTGGTGAGCCACGCATCGAGCGCGTCGGCCGCCGGTCCGCCGAACGGCACGGTGCGCTGCTTGTTGCCCTTGCCGAGCACGCGCAGCACCCGCCGCGAGGTGTCGACGTCGTCGATGTCCAGACCGCACAGCTCGCTGACGCGAATTCCGGTGGCGTACAACAACTCAACTATCAACTGATCACGCAGGGCCAGCGGATCACCCTGCTGTGCACCGGATTTCGCAGCGGCCATCGCTTGCAGCGCCTGGTCCTGGCGCAGCACCGCGGGCAGGGTGCGGCGGGCCTTGGGCACCTGCAGGCGCGCTGCCGGGTCGGTCGACATCAGGCCGCGGCGCGTCGCCCAGGCGGTGAACGTCTTGACCGCCGAGGTGCGTCGCGCCAGCGTGGTGCGCGCGGCCCCGGCGGCGGCCTGTTCGGCGAGCCAGGACCGCAGCAGCGGCAGCGTCAGCGCGTCCGGCCCCGCGCCGGGTGCGCGCTGCTGGAGGAAATCGAACAGCGAGCGCATATCGCCCCGATACGCCCGGCGGGTGTGCTCGGAGCGGTCGCGCTCCAGCGCGAGGTACTCGTCGAACTCGTCGAGAACCGCGTCCACGCCCCTACCGTGGCAGACGCCCACCGCGGCGTTCAGGTGACGCGCCGCAGCGTGTCCGGAGCGAGATCTGCCAGCGTGCGGTAGCCGTCGACGGCCATCGTCAGGTCGGCCTCGGCGAGCAGCGTGCGCAGCACGTGCACCAGCCCGTCGACGCCGCCGAGCGCCAGCCCGTAGGCGTAGGGGCGGCCGACCCCGACCGCGGTGGCGCCCAGCGCGATCGCCTTGACGATGTCGGCGCCGCTGCGGACCCCGGAGTCGAACAGCACCGGCAGCCCGTCGGCCGCCGCCACCACGTCCGGCAGGCAGTCGATGGCGGGCAGGCCGCCGTTGGCCTGGCGGCCGCCGTGGTTGGAGCAGTAGATGGCGTCGACGCCGCCGTCCTTGGCGCGGCGCACGTCGTCGGGGTGGCAGATGCCCTTGACGATCAGCGGCAGATCGGTCAGCGACCGCAGCCAGGGCAGGTCGTCCCAGGTCAGCGGATTGCCGAACACGGACACGAACCGCAGCACCGCGGCCTGCATGTTCTCCTCGGGCGGCTGCGGCAGCGCGGCGCGGAACACCGGGTCGCTGGTGTAGTTGGCCAGACACCAGCCGCGCAGTTGCGGGAAGTTCGCGGTGGACAGGTCGCGGGGCCGCCAGCCGGGCACCCAGGTGTCGAGGGTGACGATGATGCCCTTGTACCCGGCGGCTTCGGCGCGCCGCACGAAGCTTTCGGCCAGGTCCCGATCGGTCGGGGTGTAGAGCTGGAAAAACCCCGGGGTGTCACCGAATTCGGCGGCGATGTCCTCGAGCGGATCCTGGGTGAGGGTGGACACCACCAGCGGCACGCCGGTGCGCGCGGCGGCGCGGGCGGCGGCGAGGTCACCGTGGAAGTCCTGCGAGCAGATGCCCAGCACCCCGATCGGGGCCATGAACACCGGCGCGGGCAGGGTGAGGCCGAACAGTTCGACGCTCAGGTCGCGTTCCTTGGCCCCGACGAACATCCGCGGGATCAGACCCCAGTTGTCGAACGCGGTGCGGTTGAGCGTCTGGGTGCGCTCGTCGCCGGCACCGCCCGCGACGTAGGAGTACACCCACGGCGGCATCGCCGCTTCGGCCTTGGCCTCCCAATCGGCGAAGGTCATCGGCCATTTCGGCACCACGCCGGAGAGCCCCTGCAGGTAGATCTCGAACTGATAGTCGCCGAACGCCATGCGGCTAGCTTGCCAGTCAGTCGCCCTGCGCGGCTTCGGCTTCCTTCAGTTGCCGCTTCCACTCGCGGAAGGTCTCCTCGGTGCGCCCCCGGCGCCAGTACCCGGAGATCGAGGCCGCCCACTTGGCGTCGACGCCGCGCTCCTTGCGGATGTAGGGGCGCAGGTTGTGCATGACGGCCTGCGCCTCGCCGTGGATGAACACCTGGACCTGCCCGGGCAGCCACGGCGCGCCCTTGACCGCCTCGATCAGCGGGGCGTTGTCACCGGCCTGGTTCTCGGACACGAGGTCGGCACGCCCGCCGCGGTAGATCCACGTGATGTCGATGCCGGGTGGCGCGGTCAGTTCCAGCTCGTCGTCGGGTCCGGACACCTCGATGAAGACGTGGCCAACGGCGTTGTCGGGCAACGCTTCCAGCGATGCGGAGATTGCCGGGATGGCGGACTCGTCACCGGCGAACAGATACCAGTCGGCGGCCGGGTCGGGGGCATAGGCGCCGCTGGGGCCCATCAGGTAGGCGGGCTGGCCGGGTTTCGCGGACAGCGCCCACGGGCCTGCGACGCCGTGGTCGCCGTGTACGACGAAGTCGATGGCGATCTCGCGCCGCTCCGGGTCGACACGGCGCACGGTGTAGGTGCGCACCGGGGGCCGCTGGGCGGGCGGCAGGTCGTTGAAGCTGTCCAGCGTCAGCGGCTGCGGCAGCGCGGCCACGTCGACGCCGTCGGGGACGAAGACGATCTTGACGTAGGCGTCGGTGAACTTGTTCGGGGTGAAGGTGTCGAAGCCCGCTCCACCCAGCACGACGCGCACCAGGTGCGGCGTCAGCTCCTCGGTGCGCACCACCTCGAATGTGTGTATCGGTCGGCCCGCCACATCTCCTCCAGAGTTGCGGCCGGCGGTGAGCCGGCCCGTTCCGACTATACGAGCGGCCTACCGCGTGAGCACCGCAGCGGTCAGAGGTCAAGACCGCGCAGGACGATCTCCAGGCCGCGCCGGAACTCGTCGGCCGCCGTGATACCGCGCGCCGCGGCAGCGGTGTGCGCCAGCATGGGGAACTCGGCGGCGGACAGTTCGGCGAGCGCCCGCGTGCCCGGACCGGACAGTGGGCTGTAGTGGTCGACCTCCAGCGCGCCGAAGACGTAGGCGAGCAGCTCCCGGAACGCGTACACCCGCCGCTTGCCCGCGTAGCCGGCG
>Ga0182793_1000548_pt1 | contig 28604 bp, 23 predicted proteins | sample Passage237A_FD_130498 | JGI IMG/M metagenome (GOLD analysis project Ga0182793, IMG submission 130498) | Cellulose adapted compost microbial communities from Newby Island Compost Facility, Milpitas, CA, USA - Passage2 37A (version 2) (version 2) ... | reverse complement strand
TGATGGCGCTTATCGCGGGCTGCACGGTCAGCCCGCCGCCGGCACCACAGAGCACCGACACCACCGAGGTCACCACCCCGCCGCCGCCTCGGGCGACGCAGATCATCATGGCGATCGACTGGATCGGACCGGGGTTCAACCCGCATCTGCTCTCCGACCAGTCGCCGGTCAACGCCGCCATCAGTGCGCTGGTGCTGCCCAGTTCCTTCCGGCCGGTGCCCGACCAGAACTCCCCGACCGGCTCGCGGTGGGTGCTTGACACCACGCTGCTGGAGTCGGCGGAGGTCACCAGCGAGGACCCGTTCACCGTCACCTACAAGATCCGGCCCGAGGCGTCCTGGACGGACAACGCGCCGATCGCCGCCGACGACTACTGGTACCTGTGGCGGCAGATGGTGAGCAATCCCGGCGTCGTCGACCCGGCGGGCTACGACCTGATCACCGGCGTGCAGTCGGTCGACGGAGGCAAGACCGCGGTGGTGACGTTCTCGCAGCCGTACCCGGCCTGGCGCGAGTTGTTCAACAACATCCTCCCGGCCCACATCGTCAAGGACGTGCCCGGGGGCTTCCCCGCGGGACTGGCCCGTGCGCTGCCCGTCACCGGCGGCCAGTTCCGGGTGGAGACCATCGACCCGCAGCGCGATGAAATCCTGCTGGCCCGCAACGACCGGTACTGGGGCGAGCCGGCCAAACCGGATCAGGTGTTGTTCCGCCGCGGCGGCGACACCGCTGCGCTGGCGGACTCGATCCGCAACGGCGACACCCAGGTGGCCCAGGTGCACGGCGGTGCGGCCGCGTTCGCGCAGTTGTCGGCGATCCCCGATGTGCGTACGGCCCGGATCGTGACGCCAAGGGTGATGCATCTGACGCTGCGCGCGCAGCAGCCTGCGCTGTCGGATTCCCGTGTGCGCAAAGCGATTCTGGGTCTGCTCGACGTCGATCTGCTCGCCGCGGTCGGGGCGGGCGACGACAACACCGTGACGTTGGCGCAGGCGCAGGTGCGCGCGCCGTCGGACCCCGGTTACGAACCGACCGCGCCGCCGGCGATCACGAAGGAGGCGGCGCTCGGACTGCTCGCCGACGCCGGGTATCAGGTGCAGCCCGTGGAGACCAAGGCGCCGCCGACACCGGGCGCGCCGCCGCCGGAGGACAACCGCGGACGGATCACCAAGGACGGGCGCCCGCTGACGTTGGTGATCGGGGTCGCGGCCAACGATCCGACGTCGGTCGCGGTCGCCAACACCGCCGCCGACCAGTTGCGCAACGTCGGCATCACGGCGTCGGTGTCCGCGCTCGATCCGGCGGTGCTCTATGGCGAGGCGCTGGTCAACAACCGGGTCGACGCGGTGGTCGGCTGGCACCACGCGGGCGGGGACCTCGCGACCGCGCTCGCGTCCCGGTTCGGGTGCCGGGCGTTGGAGGCCACCGCGATACAGACCACCCCGGTGGGCACGACGTCGACGACGTTGCCCACCTCGACGCAGACGACGAAGCCGGGGACCTCGACCACGGCAACCCCCGCCCCGCCGACACCCACCCCTTCGGCGACACCGACCACGACGCAGACCCCGCCGCCGGAATCCGGTGAGCTGGTGCAGGCGCCGAGCAACATCACCGGCATCTGCGACCGCAGCATCCAGCCGAAGATCGACGCGGCGCTCGACGGCACCGAGGACATCGACGAGGTGATCGACGCCGTCGAGCCGAGGCTGTGGAACATGGCGACGGTGCTGCCCATCCTGCAGGACACCACGATCGTCGCCGCCGGCCCGAGCGTGCAGAACGTCAGCCTGTCCGGGGCCGTTCCGGTGGGCATCGTCGGGGATGCCGGCCGATGGGTGAAAACCCGCCAATAGCACCACAATCGGCCCCCTCCGAATGAGGGGGCCGATTGCGGTTCGGGTTACTTGGCGTCGCCGGACTTGCTGCCGGACTTCTTGCCGGTGTCGGACTTCGCCCCGCCGCCGCTCTTGGCGGCTGCGTCGGACTTCGTTGAAGCGTCCGTCTTGGCGCCGCTGTCGGACTTCGCGCCGCTGTCGGGCTTGGCGCTGTCGGGCTTGGCGCTGTCGGACTTGGCGCTGTCGGACTTGGCGGGCGTGTCGGACTTGGCGGGCGTGTCGGCGTCGCTGTCCGTGGATTCCGACGAGGTTCCGGTGCTCACCGCCGTGTCGTCGACGCTCTCCTCCGCGGCCGCGGCGGCGATCGCCTTCTTCGCCTTGGTGGACGACACCTCGGCGGAGGTCGAGGTCGCCGCAGCGGACGTCGCATCGGTGACCCGGTCAACGGCCGTCGTCGACGTGCCCGCCGGTGTCGCCGCGGTCTGCGACGGGACATCGACGGTCACGGTCGCCGCTGGGTTCGTCGACGGCGACGCGACGGCCGCCAGCTCCTGACCGGTCGCGACGGCTGCCGGCGGCGTGATCGCGTTGGCGATGGTCTCGACGATCGTGCGGATCGCGCCCGCCAGTCCGAGCGGGGAGGTGAGCAGGCCACCATCGGCGCCGAAGCCGTTGAGGACGCCGTTCGCCACGATCGCCGGCGCCGCGACGATCGCGGTGACCACGCCGATCGGATCTGCGGCCAGGCCCGCGTCGATGACGTTCTGGATCGCCTGGGCGTTCGAGGTGATCGCACTGACCAGGGGGCTGAGCGCGCCCAGTCCGGTGATGGCGGCGATCGGCGCGAACTGCTGCGTCACCGCCAGCAGGTTGGCCACCGGACGCTCCAGCACGGTCTGCAGCTGCGGAAATAGCTGGAGCGCCGGCAGCAGCGCGGGCTGCACGATGACGTCGACCAGGTTCCCGCCGACACCGACCACATTGCCGGCGAGCAGGTTGGCGATCGCCTCCTGGAACTCCGCGGGCACTATCCGCGCCACGTTGTCCAGATACGCCGTCGCGAACGCGCCGAGCGAACCGATCGCGAATTCACCGTTGGCGATCTGATTGGCGAGTATCTGGGTGAGGATCGGCGCTGGATTCGACAACCAGTCGCCGCCGATCTCCAACACGTTGGCGATGGTCTCCTGCACCAGCGTCGCGTACGCCTCGATCGGATCGACGGCGGCGGTCAGGCGCACGGCGGCCGAGCTGGCGACCTGCTCGATATCGATGTCCGGCGGCGTCACCGCGACCGGGGACATGGCGATGACGCTGGCCCCAACCAACGCAACTCCTGATTTGAAATGAGGGCGGGCTGCTACCTGCATTTCATCTCCTTCAAATGTCGCAGTGATTACAAGCAGCCCGAAATTTACTCAGCAGTAACGTTCGTGTACACGGAATTGAAAAATTCATATCTGCAGGTCACACAGCATTTTTTCAGCTTGGTGAAGTTGGCAAATTTAGCCGTCGATTCAAGAAAATTCACTGAAATTACAGACAGCGAACAACGAAATTCAAAGCATTTGGTGCATCCCGGTACCAGATCGCCGAGTGGACCGAATTGGCGTGGTTCGCTGAGCAGGCGATAAGACGTGGGCATTGTGCCGTGGTTTGTCTCGCTCAGTTTGCCGCGCGGCGCTGCGCACCCGGTACCGAGCGGGCGGCCCGGACGCGGGTGGCAATGCCCGCGGAGCCTGCCGAATGCGGCTCACTTGTTGCGGAAGCAAATAACTCGGCGCCGCCGCGGACGGGCGAACGCGAGGGGGTGACCGACCCCCCTCCTCCTCCCCAGAGGGGGGTCGATCCGACCGGGTGGTCTACTCCCGCCGTCGACCGCGTCACGGTCGCGCCCAAGCACCCCCGGTGACGCTGGCGCCGCGGTGCCGTTCTGCCGCCGCCCGGAGTGCCCGACCCCGGATGTCTATGCGTGACCGCGACCATACGCCAACCGGCACCGGCGGTGAAGTGGTTTCCGCAAAAATTATCGGCTGAGTCAATATCTGAATTCAACCGGTCGTGCGCACCGCTCTCTCAGGCGTTCCTACTGTTCAGCCCCTCCGTAACTGCAGTTATCTCTTTTGAATGGCAAAGTAATCATTGGCAGGTAGCAAATCACGGAGACCCGGTTCGACAGCCCGTGTCGGCCACGTTCCGCGTCCGCCTTTGCCATCCGTGGGCCGGGTGTCACATTCACCCATCAGAAGACCTCCACGCCTCGGGTCGCACGTTTGCTCAATCTGAATTCATCTCAGGTCGGACGGCTGATCGCGCGTTGCGCGAGTCGATCGCGACGCGCACACCGTGCGCGCAGTACGCGGCGACAGCGAACACAATCAGAAGCCAGACAACAGGACCGCCCCGGCTCCCACACGACGAGGCCGGCGCACAGGGTGCGCGCTCGGTGGTGGCCAGCACGCCGGCAAGCACCTCGACGACGATCGCGCATGCGGATGCCACGCAACGCCGCGTCACCCGGTGGATCTCTGCCAGCCGAGCCGTGGTCTGCGCGGTGGCAGCGCGTACCGTCGGGCCCGTGGCCACACCAGAAATCCCGCGGCTGCTGTTCGTGCACGCCCACCCCGACGACGAGACCCTGTTGACCGGCGCCACCATCGCGCACTACGCCGCGCGCGGCGCGCACGTCCGCGTCGTCACGTGCACGCTCGGCGAGGAGGGCGAGGTGATCGGGGAGCGCTGGGCCCAGCTGGCCGTCGATCGGGCGGATCAGTTGGGCGGCTACCGGATCGGCGAACTCACCGCCGCGCTGCGCGCCCTGGGCCTCGATGAGCCGGAGTTCCTCGGCGGGGCCGGACGCTGGCGGGACTCCGGCATGGCGGGCACCCCGCAGCGGCACCACCAGAAGTTCGTCGACGCCGACGAGGGCGAAGTGGTCGCGGCGCTGGTCGCCGTGATCCGTGAGCACCGCCCGCACGTCGTCGTCACCTACGACCCGCAGGGCGGCTACGGGCACCCCGACCACATCCGCGTCCACGAGGTGACGATGGCCGCCGTCGACTCATCGGTCGGGCCGGGGTATCCGGGCGAACCGTGGGTCGTGCCCAAGGTGTACTGGTCGGTGGTGTCGCGGACCGCGATGGCCGACGGCCTCGCGGCGCTCGGCGACGTGCCCGCGGGCTGGCTGCGGGTGAGCGTCTCCGACGTGCCATTCGGCTTCCCGGACGACGCGATCACCGCGGTGATCGACGCGCCGGAGCAGCTGGCCGCCAAGACCGCGGCGTTGCGCGCCCACGCCACACAGGTCAGCGTCGCCCCCGACGGCCGGTCGTTCGCGTTGTCGAACAACATCGCGATGCCACTCGGCGCGACCGAGCACTACGTCCTGGTGCGCGGCGAGCCCGGCGAGACCGACGCGCGCGGCTGGGAAACCGACCTGCTCGCGGGGCTGAACCTCGGTTAGGGAACATGGGTAGAGGTAAGCTTCCGGCATCAGCGGCGCGTGGAAGGGACGGCGATGGACCAGGATCTGGATCCCAACCTGCAGCACTGGCAAGACCGGTTCGACAGTCTGCAGTGGGTGATCGGTTCCCTCACGGCGCTGCTCGACAGCATCCCGACCTGACGTCGGCGCCGCCGGACGGCGGACTTTGGCGCACCGTCATGCTGGCCGTGCTCGCGATCGACGGTGTGCTGTGTGCGATCGCCGCGTCATTCTTCCTGCAGCTTCGCCTCGGGTCGGTGCCGTTTCCGGTCAGCGCGGTGATCGCGGGTCTGGTCAACGCCGCGCTGGTGTGGGCGGCGTTTCAGTACACCTCGTCGCCGCGGGTGGCGGCGCTGCCGCTGTGGACCTGGCTGCTGACGGTCGCCCTGCTGTCGTTCGGCGGCCCGGGCGAGGACATCGTCTTCGGCGGCACCGGCGTCATGGAGTTCGCGCCGCTGGTGCTCGTCGCGTTCGGTGCGCTTCCGCCGGCCGGCGTGCTGTTGCGCCGTCAGTACGGCTGACCGGATGACTCCGACTACTGTGACCGGTATGCACGGCGCAGTGGTTTCAGAATGTGAGACACGCGGATGAATTGCGACGACGTGCGGGTTACACGGGAGTGGCTCTGACTCCCCAGCGCGGCGCCGATCTGCCCAGCCCGGTGGTCCCACCGAAGCCTGACGCGCAGAATCCTGCCGCACTCAGACGCGTGCTACGACGGGCCCGCGACGGGGTGGCCCTCAACGTCGACGAGGCCGCGATCGCGATGACCGCGCGCGGCGACGACCTCGCCGACCTGTGTGCCAGCGCCGCGCGGGTGCGTGACGCCGGACTCGAGGCCGCGGGCCGGCGCGGTCCCAACGGACGGCTGCCGGTCAGCTACTCGCGCAAGGTGTTCATCCCGGTCACCCACCTGTGCCGCGACACCTGCCACTACTGCACGTTCGTCACCGTTCCCGGCAAGCTGCGCGCGCAGGGCATGGGCATGTACATGGAGCCCGACGAGATCCTCGACGTGGCCCGCCGCGGCGCCGAACTCGGTTGCAAGGAGGCCTTGTTCACCCTCGGTGACCGGCCCGAGGCGCGCTGGGAGGAAGCCCGGCAGTGGCTCGACGAGCGCGGCTACGACTCCACGCTGGACTACGTGCGCGCGATGGCGATCCGGGTGCTCGAGGAGACCGGTCTGCTGCCGCACCTGAATCCCGGCGTGATGAGCTGGGCGGAACTGTCGCGGCTCAAGCCGGTCGCGCCGTCGATGGGCATGATGCTGGAGACGACCTCGCGACGGTTGTTCGAGACCAAGGGCATGGCCCACTACGGCAGCCCGGACAAGGATCCGGAGGTCCGACTGCGCACCCTGGCCGACGCCGGTCGGCTGTCGATCCCGTTCACCACCGGACTGCTGGTGGGCATCGGCGAGACGCTGCACGAGCGTGCCGAGACGATCCACGCGATTCGACGGTCGCACAAGGAGTTCGGCCACGTGCAGGAAGTCATCGTGCAGAACTTCCGCGCCAAGGACCACACCGCGATGGCGTCCGCGCCGGATGCGGCGTTCGAGGATTTCCTGGCGACCGTCGCGGTGACCCGCCTGGTGCTGGGCCCAAAGATGCGGGTGCAGGCGCCGCCGAACCTGGTCTCGCGCGAGGAGTGTCTGGCGCTGATCGGCGCCGGCGTCGACGACTGGGGTGGGGTGTCGCCGCTGACCCCCGACCACGTCAACCCGGAGCGGCCGTGGCCGGCGCTCGACGAACTGGAGAAGATCACCGCCGAGGCCGGCTACGACCTCGTGCAACGGCTCACCGCGCAACCGCAGTACGTGCAGGCCGGCGCGGCGTGGATCGACCCCCGGGTGCGCGGCCACGTCGACGCGCTGGCCGATTCCGAGACCGGGTACGCGCGTGACATCAACCCGACCGGGCGGCCGTGGCAGGAACCCGACGAGGCGTCGGAGTCGTTGGGCCGCACCGATCTTCACGCCGCGATCGACCACACGGGCCGGCTCACCGCGACCCGCAGCGACCTCGACAGCGCGTTCGGCGACTGGGAGTCGATCCGGGAGAAGGTAGCCGAACTGGGCGCCCGCGCACCCGAGCGCATCGACAGCGACGTGCTCGCCGCGCTGCGCGCCGCCGAACGCGATCCCGCCGGGTTGTCCGACGACCAGTACCTCGCGCTGGCCACTGCCGACGGCCCTGCGCTGGATGCCGTTGCCGCACTGGCGGATTCGCTGCGCCGCGACGCCGTCGGCGACGACGTGACGTTCGTCGTCAACCGCAACATCAACTTCACCAACATCTGCTATACGGGTTGCCGGTTCTGCGCGTTCGCGCAGCGCAAGGGCGACGCCGACGCGTACTCGCTGTCGGTCGAGGAGGTCGCCGACCGTGCCTGGGAGGCGCACGTCGCAGGCGCGACCGAGGTGTGCATGCAGGGCGGTATCGACCCTGAGCTCCCCGTCACCGGGTACGCCGACCTGGTACGGGCGGTCAAGCAGCGGGTGCCGTCGATGCACGTGCACGCGTTCTCGCCGATGGAGATCGCCAACGGCGTCACCAAGAGCGGCCTGTCGATCCGCGAGTGGTTGATCGCGCTGAAAGAGGCTGGGCTGGACACCATCCCGGGCACCGCGGCGGAGATCCTCGACGACGAAGTGCGCTGGGTGCTGACCAAGGGCAAGTTGCCGACCTCGCTGTGGATCGAGATCGTCACCACCGCACACGAGGTCGGGTTGAAGTCGAGCTCGACGATGATGTACGGCCACGTCGACCAACCGCGACACTGGGTGGGCCACCTGCGGATCCTGCGCGACATCCAGGACCGCACCGGCGGTTTCACCGAATTCGTGCCGTTGCCGTTCGTGCACCAGAGTTCGCCGCTGTACCTCGCCGGCGGCGCCCGGCCCGGTCCGACGCACCGCGACAACCGTGCGGTACACGCGCTGGCGCGAATCATGTTGCACGGCCGCATCGCCAACATACAGACCAGCTGGGTGAAGCTCGGCGTGGAGCGCACCCAGGTGATGCTGCAGGGCGGTGCGAACGATCTGGGTGGGACCCTGATGGAGGAGACCATCTCGCGGATGGCCGGCTCGGAGTTCGGCTCGGCCAAGACCGTCGAGGAACTGGTGGCGATCGCCGAGGGCATCGGGCGTCCGGCGCGCCAGCGCACCACCACCTACGCCCGCCAGGCCGCCTAGCCCCCCTTCCTGCGAGCGTGCGTGTCTGCACACGACACGCCGACCATTTTCTGCGTTTTGCGCACGCTCGCGGCGGCGCGAGATGAGACCGTGGCGCTATGACGACGATCAACGGCATCCCGGCGCACGCTCTGCTGGTCCACGCGATCGTGGTGCTGACACCGCTGACGGCCGTGCTCGAGGTGCTGTGCGCGGTATGGCGGCCCGCGCGGCAGCGCCTGGTCTGGTTGGTGCTCGCCCTCGCCGCGGCGGTGCTGGTGTTGACGCCGCTGACGACCTCCGCGGGCGACTGGCTCTACCAGCGGGAGGCCGAGGCCAGCGACATCCTGATCACGCACGCCAATCGCGGCCAGTGGATGATCGCGTTCGCGATCGGGCTGCTCGTGGTGGCGATCGCCCTGGCGGTGCTGCACCGACTCGAAAGTGACCGTCCCCGCAGGGCGCTGACGGTGGTGGTGGCGGTGCTGGCGATCGCGGTGGGGGTGTGGGCGACCTACGGCGTGTACCTCATCGGCGACGCGGGCGCCGAGGCGGTCTGGGGCCGACAGAGTTGACGGTTACAGCCGCGCCGCGAGCTCGGTGCCCTGCCGGATCGCCCGCTTGGCGTCAAGTTCGGCCGCCCGCGCCGCACCGCCGATCACGTGCGGCGTAACACCCTTGGCGCGCAACGCGTCCTCGAGATCGCGCACCGACTCCTGGCCGGCGCAGATCACCACGTTGTCGACCGCCAACACCGTCGGGTCGGTGTGGTTGGAGCCGAAGCTGATGTGTAGTCCGTCGTCGTCGATGCGCTCGTAGTTGACGCCGGAGAGCTGGTGCACGCCTTTGGCTTTCAGCGACGCCCTATGTACCCAGCCCGTCGTCTTGCCCAGCCGCCTGCCCTGCGGACCCTTGCTGCGCTGCAACAGGTACACCTCGCGGGCGGGCGGCGCGGGGATCGGTGTCGTCACCGCCCCGCGGGCCTCCTGGGGATCGACGACGCCCCCCTCGGCCTTCCACTCCTTGAGGTTCAGCGTCACCGACTCCTCGGTGACCAGGAATTCGCTGACGTCGAAACCGATGCCGCCGGCACCGATCACCGCCACCCGCTTGCCGACCGGGCTGCCGGCGAGCACCTGCGGGTATGTCAGCACCATCGGGGGGTCGATGCCGGGAATAGCGGGCAGGCGGGGTGCTACGCCGGTCGCGAGCACCACGTCGTCGAAGCCGGTCAGTTCGTCGGCGGTGGCGCGGGTGCGCAGCCGTAGGTCGACGCCGTACTTGTTCAGCATCCGGGTGTAGTACCGGATGGTCTCGCTGAACTCCTCCTTGCCGGGAACCCTTCGGGCCAAGTCGAATTGGCCGCCAATCGCATCGCCCGCCTCGAACAGCGTCACCCGGTGCCCGCGCTGGGCCGCGGTGACGGCCGCGGCCAGCCCCGCCGGTCCGGCGCCCACCACCGCCACCCGTTTGGCCCGCCGGGTCGGACCGAGCACGAGTGTCGTCTCGTGGCCCGCGCGCGGGTTCAGCAGGCACGACACCGTCTTGTGCGCGAAGGCGTGGTCCAGGCAGGCCTGATTGCACGAGATACAGGTGTTGATCTCGTCGACCGCGCCCGCCTCGGCCTTACGCACCCAGTCCGGATCGGCCAGCAGGGGCCGAGCCATCGAGATCAGTTGCACGTGGCCTTCGGCGAGGATCTGCTCGGCGGCCTGCGGCATGTTGATCCGGTTGGACGCCACCACCGGGATGCCGACCCGTTCGGCCACCGCGTTGCTGATGTCGACGAACGCCGCGTTCGGCACCGACGTGACGATCGTCGGCACCCGTGACTCGTGCCAGCCGATGCCGGTGTTGATGATCGTCGCGCCCGCGGCCTCGACTTCGGTTGCCAGCGCGATGATCTCGTCCCAGCTCTGGCCGTCCTCGACGAAGTCGGCCATCGACATCCGGTAGCAGATGATGAAGTCGGTGCCGACGGCCGCGCGCGCCCGCCGCACGATCTCGACCGCGAAGCGGCGGCGGTTCTCCGGGGTGCCGCCCCAGGCGTCGGTGCGCTTATTGGTACGCGGCGCCAGGAACTGGTTGATCAGGTAGCCCTCGCTGCCCATGATCTCGACGCCGTCGTACCCGGCTTCGCGCGCCAGCGTCGCGCAGCGCACGAAGTCGTCGATGGTGCCCTCGACGTCGCGCAGGGCGCGCGGTCGGAACGGGTTGATCGGTGCCTTGATGGCCGAGGCGCTGACCGAGAACGGATGGTACGCATAGCGTCCCGCGTGCAGGATCTGCAGCAGGATCTTGCCGCCCTCGGCGTGCACCGCACGGGTGATCCGGCGGTGCCTGCGCGCGTCCGACGTCGAGATCATCTGCGCGGCGAACGGCAACAGCCAGCCGGTCCGATTCGGCGCGTAGCCGCCGGTGATGATCAATCCGACACCGCCGCGGGCCCGCTCGGCGAAATACGCGGCCAGTCGGTCGGTGTCGCGGGCGCGGTCCTCGAGTCCGGTATGCATCGACCCCATCACCACCCGGTTGCGCAGGGTGGTGAACCCGAGATCCAACGGCGACAACAGATTCGGATATGTCACGAAGCCTCCTCCAGCGCGGCGGCCACCTCGTCCAGCCAGTCGATCGCGCTCTCCTCGGCCCGGATGCCGCCGCGCAGCACGAGGTACTGGTGCAGAGCGGGCCCGGTCAGCGCGGCGGGATCGGCGAACTGGCGCTTCTCGTAATTGCGATAGGTGTCGAGCAGTTCGGCGCGCTCGGCGCGCAGCGCGGCGACCTGTCGGCGGATCGCGTCGACGTCGCCGTACGCCGCGCCGCGCACCTTGACCGCCAGGTCGCGGGTGCGGTTGTCGGCCGCCGTGCTGCCGCGGCCGGTCAGCGGTTCGGCGATCCAGCGCGCCAGTTCGGCGCGGCCCGCGTCAGAGACCGTGTACACCTTCTTGTCGGGTCGCCCCCGCTGTGCGATCTCGGTGACGTGCACCCAGCCGTCGGCCTCCATCGCCCGCAGGGTGCGGTAGATCTGCTGATGGGTGGCGGCCCAGAAATATCCGATCGAGCGGTCGAACCGGCGCGCGAGCTCGTATCCGGAGCTGGACTGCTCGCACAGCGCCACCAGGATCGCGTGGGGGAGTGCCACGTCGGGCAGCCTAGGGCGCACCGGCAGTCATATGCAACTTGTTGCACTGCACCGGGGTGCATAGAAAGGCGCATGCTGAGCAGTTGACCAGCATCACGTTCGGAACGGGGTGTGGCGACTGGTCGAGCTGTATCTGCAACGTCTAGTATCAGTAACCACGCGCCACCCTTAACCGGGCGGCGTGCGGAGTTAGGGCACACTGAGACGACCGTCCAAGTCCCGGCTGAGCTACCTTTTCCGGGCGCGGCGGAGACTCTCAGCGCGCCCCACCCCAGACGAACAGCCCACGTGAGCGGAGATCGAGGAGACATTCGTGACGTACACGATTGCCGAACCCTGCGTCGATGTGAAGGACAAGGCCTGTATCGAAGAGTGCCCTGTCGACTGCATCTACGAGGGCGCACGCATGCTGTACATCCATCCGGACGAGTGCGTTGACTGCGGCGCGTGCGAACCGGTGTGCCCGGTCGAGGCGATCTACTACGAGGACGACGTCCCCGATCAGTGGAACCAGTACATCCAGATCAACGCCGACTTCTTCGCTGAGTTGGGCTCGCCCGGTGGCGCGTCGAAGGTGGGGCAGACCGACAACGATCCGCAGGCCGTCAAGGACCTGCCGCCGCAGGGCGAGGCGTCCTAACGACCGGCCAACAGCTTCGCAGGCGCGTCTCGGCGTCGCTGCCGGAGTTTCCCTGGGACACCCTGGCCGACGTCACCGCGCTTGCCCGCGCGCACCCGGACGGCATCGTCGACCTGTCGGTCGGCACCCCCGTCGATGACGTCGCACCGGTCATCCGCAAGGCGCTGGCCGACGCCAGCGCCGCCCCGGGCTATCCGACCACCGCGGGCACACCCGCGCTGCGCGAGTCCGCCGTCTCCGCGCTGGGCCGCCGCTACGGCGTCACCGGCCTGACCGAGCGGGCGGTGCTGCCGGTGATCGGGACGAAGGAACTGATCGCCTGGCTGCCCACCCTGCTCGGGCTGGGCGCCGACGACACCGTCGTGGTGCCCGAACTCGCCTACCCCACCTACGAAGTCGGGGCGCGGCTGGCGGGAACGCAGATCGCGCGCGCGGACTCGCTGACCCAACTCGGTCCGGGCACGCCCGCGCTGGTCTACGTCAACTCACCGAGCAACCCGACCGGCCGGGTGCTGGGCGTCGAGCATCTGCGCAAGGTGGTCGGCTGGGCCCGCGAACGCGGGGTGGTGGTCGCCTCCGACGAGTGCTACCTGGGCCTGGGCTGGGACGCTTCCCCGGTGTCGGTGCTGCACCCGAGCGTCTGCGACGGCGACCACACCGGGTTGCTGGCCATCCACTCGCTGTCGAAGACGTCGTCGATGGCCGGCTACCGGGCCGGCTTCGTCGCCGGGGATCCGGCGCTGATCGCCGAGCTGCTGGCGGTGCGCAAGCACGCGGGAATGATGGTGCCCACCGCCGTGCAGGCGGCGATGGTGGCCGCGCTCACCGACGACGGCCATGAGGCCGAGCAACGCGAGCGCTACGCCCGCCGCCGGGCCCAGCTGCTGCCCGCGCTGCAGGCGGCGGGTCTGACCGTCGACCACTCCGAGGCCGGCCTGTATCTGTGGGCCACCCGTGGCGAGCCGTGCCGCGACACCGTCGCATGGCTGGCGCAGCGCGGCATCCTGGTGGCGCCCGGCGAGTTCTACGGTCCCCGCGGGACCCGGCACGTGCGCGTCGCGCTGACGGCGACCGATGAGCGGATTTTTGCTGCGGTGCAACGCCTTACGAGCTGACGCCGTCGGTCGCCCGCAACCCCAGCGCGAGCACCAGCCGGTCGTCGGGATCGGCCAGCGACGTCGACAACAGCTTCTCGATGCGACGGATCCGGTAACGCACGGTGTTCGGGTGCACGTGCAGTTGCTGCGCGACCGCGGCGACGTCGCCGAAGCCGTCCAGGTACGCGCGTAGCGTGTCGGCCAGCATCGGGTCTTGTTTGCGCAGCCCGACCACCCGCGGGTCGACCAGGCGCGGACGGGCGCTGACGTGCGCGACGATCTCGTCGAGCAGCACCGTCGTGCGCGCCTCATCGATCGAGGTGACGTCGGCGATCGCCCCGGGGTGGCGGCGCGCGCTCTCGAACACCCGGTCCACGTCGGCCCGCGCGGACGCGACCGCAACCAGACCCGCCAGCGGCGCGGCGATCACCGCCCGCAGCGTCAGGTCCAGCTCGCGGCGCAGCGAAGCCACCACGCCGCGCGCCCACGACGACACCGCCGACGCCGCACCGATCTTGGGCAGCAGCACATAGACCTGTTCATCGCTCGACACCACCTGCGCGTCGGCGCGAAAGGCGCTGGCGCTCAGCGCGATCACGTCGGCCGGGAGCGGTCGGTCGGTGCCGCGGAAGCCGACCAGCGCGGCGCGGCCGTCGACGCTGATCCCGAGTTCGCGTGCGACGGCGGCGATGTCGACTTCGTCACCCGCCAGACCGAGCAGTTCGCGCACCCGCACCGTGTGTGCCGACGGCGTGGCCGCCAGCCGGGACATGATCCGCGCGGCCAGCACCGCGCCGCCGCGCAGGATCTCCTCCACGTCGTCGGCCAGCGGCGCCGAGCCCTGCTGCAGCCAGATGGTGCCGGCAAACGTCGGCGGGCGGCGGCCGTCCGGCGACGGCAGGTGGATGCCGACCGCCAGCCGGGGCCGCAGGCCCAACTCGGGGCGTTCGGCGACGCGCACCACGTCGCTGCCGGCGCGCAGCGCATCGAAAATGCCCCACTGGCCAATCCATTCCAGGTGTTCCGGCGGTCCCGCCCGCCCCAGGATGGTCAGCCGGCGCAGTTCGTCGGCCTCGTCGTTGGACGCCGAGTACGCCAGCACGTGGGACCGCTCGTCCTCGATGCTGATCATGCCGCGGGTGCGCTCGGCGATGGACTGCGCGAGGCCGAACAGGTCGGTGCCGGAGTCGTAGTGCGGGTCGCCGCGGTCGCCGTGGTGTTCGAAGGCGTGATTGACCAGTCTGTAGAGCAGTTCCCAGCGGGCGCGCGGTTCGACCGCGACGACGGCCGTGCCCATCGCCGACGCGCGCTGTACGGCGGCGGGGGAGGGTTCCTTGACGAAGATCGCCGTCGGCGCCTTCAGCCGCGGTGAGGCGGACTCCAGCTGCTCGGCGATCCAGCGCACCGCCTCGGCGTCGGAGACCCCGAGCAGGAAGAACACATCGGCCGACCCCGGGCCGACGGCCAGCCCGTGGCGGACGTCGTCGGCGTCGACGAGGGCGACCGACCCGACCGGCACGTCCAGTCCGCGCGGCGCCTCGACCAGCGTGACGATCGTGCGGTCCAGGGCGAGCAGCAGTTGCCCGAGACCCAGCGGAGCGGGCGGTCCGGCCATCCACCCTCCTCGGTCTGATTTGTCTGATTCGACTATAAACGGAATAAGGAGTTGTCGGATCATCCATCGGATGGGTTGTTCGTTGCGAGGATCCTTACGGCATGGATGCCATCACTGACGTGCCACTGCCGGCCAACGAGCCGGTTCACGACTACGCACCCAACTCCGCAGAGCGCGTCCGGCTCCTCGCGCAGCTCGACAGCCTGGCCGCCGAGCCGATCGAGTTGCCGCACGTCATCGGCGGCGAACACCGCATGGGCGCCGGTGAGCGCGCCGACGTGGTGCAACCGCACCGGCACCGGGCGCGGCTGGGGACCTACACCAACGCGACGCACGCCGACGCCGCGGCGGCGATCGAGGCCGCCATGGCCGCCAAGGCCGAGTGGGAGGCCACCCCGTTCGACGAACGCGCCGCGGTCTTCCTGCGCGCGGCAGATCTGCTGGCCGGTCCGTGGCGGGAGAAGCTGTGCGCGGCGACCATGCTGGGCCAGTCGAAGTCGGCGTACCAGGCCGAGATCGACGCGGCGTGCGAGCTGATCGACTTCTGGCGGTTCAACGTCGCGTTCGCCCGCCGCATCCTGGCCCAGCAGCCGATCAGTGTGCCCGGGGTGTGGAACCGTACCGACTACCGGCCGCTGGAGGGCTTCGTCTACGCGATCACGCCGTTCAACTTCACCGCGATCGCGGCCAACCTGCCCACCGCGCCCGCGCTGATGGGCAACACGGTGATCTGGAAGCCGTCGCCGACGCAGACGTTCGCGGCCTACCTGTCCATGCAACTGCTCGAGGCGGCGGGCCTGCCGCCCGGTGTGATCAACCTGCTGACCGGCGACGGGATCGCGGTATCGGAGGTCGCGCTGGCGGATCCGCGGCTGGCCGGCATCCACTTCACCGGGTCGACGACGACGTTCAAGTACCTGTGGCGGGAGGTGGGCGTGAACATCGACCGCTACCACGGCTATCCGCGGCTGGTCGGGGAGACCGGCGGCAAGGACTTCGTGGTCGCCCACTCGTCCGCGCGGCCCGACGTGCTGCGCACCGCGCTGATCCGCGGCGCGTTCGACTACCAGGGCCAGAAGTGCTCGGCGGCGTCGCGGGCGTTCATCCCGCGGTCGGTGTGGCAGCAGATGGGCGACGACTTCCTCTCGGCGACCGAGGCGTTGCGCTACGGCGACGTCACCGACCTGACCAACTTCGGCGGCGCGCTGATCGACGCGCGGGCGTTCGCCAAGAACGTCAAGGCGATCGAGCGCGCCAAGAGCGCCGCCCACGTCACCATCGCCGTAGGCGGCGAATACGACGACAGCGAAGGCTATTTCGTGCGGCCGACGGTGCTGCTGTCCGACGATCCGACCGACGACGCCTTCCGCACCGAGTACTTCGGGCCGATACTCGCGGTGCACGTGTACCCCGACGAGGACTACGACCGCATCCTCGACGTCGTCGACACCGGTGCGAAGTACGCGTTGACCGGTGCGGTGATCGCCGACGACCGATCGGCGGTGATGAAAGCCGAACGGCGTCTACGCCATACGGCGGGCAACTTCTACATCAACGACAAGCCCACCGGCGCCGTGGTCGGTCAGCAGCCGTTCGGCGGCTCGCGGGCGTCGGGCACCAACGACAAGGCGGGTTCCGCGCTGAACCTGTTGCGGTGGACCTCGGCGCGATCGATCAAGGAGACGTTCGTGCCGCCCACCGATCACAACTACCCGCACATGGGGGTGTGACGTGGGCGTCTTCGGTCGGATCGCGCGGCCGGCCATCCTGGCCGTCGGCAAGTCGGACAGGCTGCGGCGCACCGCCGAGCGGATGCCGATCACGCGCGAGGTGGTGCGGCGGTTCGTGCCCGGCGAGGGTGTCGACGACGCGCTCGACGCCGTTGCGCGACTGCGCGATTCGGGACTTTTCGTGTCGGTCGACCACCTCGGCGAAGATGTCACCGACGTCGACACCGCCAACGCCAACGTCGACGCCTACCTGCGCCTGCTCGACGGGCTGGGCCGCCGCGGCGAGCGCACCGACGGCGTGCCCGCGCTGGAGGTGTCGCTGAAGCTGTCGGCGCTGGGTCAGGCGCTGCCGCGCGACGGGGAGAAGATCGCGCGGGAGAACGCCCACGCGGTGTGCGAGAAGGCCCGTGACGTCGGCGCCTGGGTCACCATCGACGCCGAGGACCACACCACCACCGACTCGACCCTGACGATCGTGCGCGACCTGCGCACCGACTTCCCGTGGCTCGGCACGGTGCTGCAGGCCTACCTGAAGCGCACGGCGGGCGACTGCGCGGAGTTCGCCAAGTCCGGCGCGCGGATCCGGTTGTGCAAGGGTGCATACGACGAGCCCGCGTCGGTGGCCTACCGCGACCGCGACGCCGTCACCGACGCGTACCTCGGGTGCCTGCGCACGCTGATGAACGGCACCGGCTACCCGATGGTGGCGTCGCACGACCCGGCGATCATCGAGGCCGTGCCGGCGTTGGCCCGCGAAAGTGGGCGGGGCGTCACCGATTTCGAGTACCAGATGCTCTACGGGATCCGCGATGCCGAGCAGCGCAGGCTCGTGGAGGAGGGCAACCAGGTGCGGGTTTACCTGCCGTACGGCACCCAGTGGTACGGATACTTCGTGCGCCGGCTCGCCGAGCGGCCCGCCAACGTCGCGTTCTTCTTGCGGGCGCTGGCCGAGCGCAGACGCTGAAACTCAGCGGCCGGACAGCAGCAGCAGCGCCCACGCCGCGATGGACTGCGCGTCGGTGATGACGCCGTCGCGCATCATCTGCTCCACCTCGGCGCGGGTGAACCATGCCGCGTGCATGTCCTGTTCCTCGTGTTCGCGATCGTGGTCGCCCTCGGTCAGGTCGGTTGCGTGGAACACCCAGCCTCGTTGGCTGCTCATGCCCGGGGCGACGTCCAGGCACCCCAGCGGGGTCAGCGTCGCGGCGCGCAGGCCGGTCTCCTCGCGCAGCTCCCGCGCGGCCAGCTCGGCCGGCGCCAGGGGGACCTGGTCGGGGGCGGTGCCCTGCGGGAACTCCCAGCGTCGCGCACCGAGCGGATAGCGGAACTGCTCGACGAGCTGGAACCGGTCCCCGTCCTGGGCGATCACCAGCGCATACGTCGGTTTGTCGACGACCGAATAGATGCCGAGGCTGCCGTCCGGGCGGCGGATGTCGTCCTCGCGCAGCGTCATCCAACTGTTCCGGTATACCTCGCGCGACCCGACGGTCTGGATGGGACCCACCGGCCCAGTATCCTCGCTGGTGATGTCGCGCATCCCAGGAGTGCAGCCGTGCTGCTGACCTCCCTGAATCCCGCCGCCGACGACGTCGCCGACGCGGTACGCATCGACGGGACGGTGCTGAGCCGAAGCGATCTGATCGGCGCCGCCACCGCGGTCGCCGAACGGGTGGCCGGCGCCCACCGCGTGGCGGTGCTGGCCACCCCGACCCCGACGACCGTGCTGGCCATCGTCGGCTGCCTGATCGCCGGTGTGCCGGTGGTGCCGGTCCCGGCCGACGTCGGCGCTGCCGAGCGCCGACACATCGTCACCGACTCGGGCGCGCAGGCATGGCTGGGGGAGAAGCCGTCCGACGACGACGGGCTCGCTCATGTCCCCGTGCGACTCCACGCGCGGTCGTGGCACCGCTATCCCGAGCCGCCGCCGCAGACCACCGCGCTGATCATCTACACCTCGGGCACCACCGGGCCGCCCAAGGGCGCGGTGCTGAGCAGGCGGGCGATCGCCGCCGACCTCGACGCGCTGGCCGAGGCGTGGGCGTGGACGGCCGAGGACACGTTGGTGCACGGCCTGCCGCTGTACCACGTGCACGGGCTGGTGCTGGGTCTACTCGGGTCGCTGCGGGTGGGAAACCGCTTCGTGCACACCGGAAAACCAACGCCGGAGGCCTACGCGGCGGTCGGCGGGTCGCTGTACTTCGGCGTGCCGACGGTGTGGTCGCGGGTGGTGGCCGACCGCGCGGCGGCCGAGGCACTGGCGTCGGCCCGGCTGCTGGTGTCGGGCAGCGCAGGGCTGCCGGTGCCGGTGTTCGAGGGCCTGGCGACGCTGGCCGGCCATCGGCCGATCGAACGCTACGGGTCGACAGAGTCGCTGATCACGCTGAGCACCCGCGCCGACGGGGAACGCCGCGCCGGGTGGGTCGGGCTGCCCTTGGCAGGTGTCGAAACCCGGCTGGTCGGCGAGGACGGCGCCGAGGTGGCGCATGACGGGGAAACCATTGGGCGGCTTCAGGTTCGGGCTCCGACGATGTTCGACGGATACCTCAACCGGCCCGACGCCACCGCCGAGGCGTTCGACGCCGACGGGTGGTACCGCACCGGTGATGTCGCGGTGATCGACCAGAGCGGCATGCACCGCATCGTGGGCCGCGAATCGGTCGATCTGATCAAGACCGGCGGCTTCCGGGTCGGCGCCGGCGAGATCGAGACGGTGCTACTTGGCCACCCCGGAGTACGTGAGGCCGCGGTGATCGGGTTGCCCGACGACGACCTCGGTCAGCGCATCGTCGCGTATGTCGTCGGTGACGCCGAGCCGGCCGCGTTGATCGACTTCGTGGCCAACGAGCTCTCGGTGCACAAGCGGCCGCGGGAGGTGCGGCTGGTCGACGCGCTGCCGCGCAACGCGATGGGCAAAGTGCTGAAAAAGGAATTGGCGCAATGGCATTGAGATTTGACGAAATCTGCATCGACGCCCACGACGCCACCGCGCTGGGCACCTGGTGGTCGAAGGTCCTGGGCTGGCCCGCCCACGTCGACGACGACGGCGACGTGGTGCTGACCGCGCCGCCGGGCGCCGGACCCAACTGGCTCTTCATCACGGTGCCCGACGACAAGGTCGTCAAGAACCGCATCCACCTGGACTTCCGGCCGGACAACCAGCAAACCGAGGTCGAGCGGGTGCTCGCGATGGGCGCACGGCACACCGACATCGGCCAGACCGGCGACGAGAGTTGGGTGGTCCTCGCCGATCCCGAGGGCAACGAATTCTGCATCCTCGCCGAACGCGACGATTGACGCCGCCCTCCCCACCGCGAGCGTGCGTGTCTGCCCACGACACGCCGCGGATTTTCCGCATCTTGTGCACGCTCGTCGCGGTGTTGGCGTGCGTCGCGTGCTCGTCGGCGCCGCCACCCCCGTCCACCCCGACCGTCGGCCAGGAGGCGCTGTCCATCGGACCCGCCGCACAAGACACCGTCGCAGGATGGCTACCCGACGGCAAATCCCTGAGCCCGTTCGACACCGACCACCCGATCGTGGGCTGGCTCGACCCCGCGCTGCTGCGCGCGGTGCAGGACGCGTCGCGCGCCGCCGAAGCCGACGGCATCAAGCTGCGCATCAGCTCGGGCTGGCGAAGCAAGGGCTTTCAACAGCGGCTGTTCGACGACGGTGTCCGTCGGTACGGAAGCGTCGCGGCGGCAAGGGAATTCGTCGCCCTACCGGAGAAGTCGAATCACGTCACCGGCCAAGCGGTGGACATCGCGCCGGCCGAGGCGGATAGATGGCTGATCGCCAACGGTCGACGGTTCGGGCTGTGTCAGATCTACGCCAACGAGATCTGGCACTTCGAGTTGGCCGCCGTCGACAGCCGCTGCCCACCGCTGAAACCCACCGCCGCGGCCGACTGAGCCCGGCGCGAGGGTGCGCAAATGCCGGAAAAAGCGCGGCGTGTCGGGTGCAGACACGCACGCTCGCGGAGGGAGCGGGGGAGTCAGTTCTGGTGCAGGGCCTCGTTGAGCGTGATCCCGCTGCCGTCACGCTTGACCACCTCGACGGCGCCGGTCAGCGAATTGCGGCGGAACAGCAGGTTGTTCGCTCCCGACAACTCGCGGGCCTTGACCGTCTTGCCGTCGGCGGTCTGCACCTTGGTGCCCGCAGTGACGTATAGGCCCGCCTCGACCACGCAGTCGTCGCCCAGCGAAATGCCAAGACCCGCATTGGCGCCCAGCAGGCAGCGCTTGCCCACGGAGATCACCTCCGTGCCGCCGCCAGACAGCGTACCCATGATCGACGCGCCACCGCCGACGTCCGAACCGTCGTCGACGACGACGCCAGCCGAGATGCGCCCCTCGACCATCGAACTGCCCAGGGTGCCGGCGTTGAAGTTGACGAAACCCTCGTGCATCACCGTCGTACCCGACGCCAGGTGCGCACCCAGTCGCACGCGGTCGGCGTCGGCGATGCGTACCCCCGAGGGCACCACGTAGTCGACCATCCGCGGGAACTTGTCGACGCCGTACACCGTCACCGGTCCGCGGCGACGCAGCCGGGTCCGCACCGTCTCGAAGCCCTCCACCGCACACGGGCCGTAGTTGGTCCACACCACGTTGGTCAGCACGCCGAAGAACCCGTCGGCGTTCAACCCGTGCGGCGGCACCAGCCGGTGCGACAGCAGATGCAGGCGCAGATACGCGTCGTGGGCGTCGACGGCGTTGTCGGCCAGTGACCCGATCGTGGTGCGCACCACCACGGTCTCGACGTCGCGATCCTTGTCCTGCCCCACCAGTGCGGCGAGGTCGTCGGGCGCCTCGTCGGCGGATAGCCGGACCGTGCCGGTCTCAGCACCGGTCACCAGCTCCGGAGCCGGGAACCAGGTGTCGAGAACCGATCCGTCGGCCGCGATCGTCGCGACGCCGACGCCCACTGCACCAGTTGCGGAACTCACGGTGCCACAGGCTACCCCGGCGACCCCGGAGCGCCTGCACCCACGTGCTCGGGCGGCACGGCGATGTCTCCCGCTTCCGAAGTGACGCATCGGGTCTGCGTCCAGCGACCAGCCGGGACCGGCCCACGGGCTAACGTAGGACCCGTGCTGGACCTACGCGCCGACCCGATCGCCCTGACGGCGGCCCTGGTCGACATTCCCAGCGAGTCCCGCCACGAGAAGCGCATCGCCGACGAGATCGAGGCCGCGCTGCGCGAACAGACGTCGCTCGAGGTGATCCGCAACGGCGACGCGGTCCTGGCCCGCACCAATCTGGGCCGGCCGTCGCGGGTGCTGCTGGCCGGCCACACCGACACCGTCCCGGTCGCCGACAACCTGCCCAGCCGACTGGCGGACGGTCAGCTCTACGGCTGCGGCACCTCGGACATGAAGTCCGGCGACGCGGTGTTCCTGCACCTGGCCGCCACGGTGACCGATCCGGTGCACGACATCACGCTGGTGATGTACGACTGCGAGGAGATCGAGGCCGCCGCCAACGGGTTGGGTCGCATCGAGAGGGAACTCCCGGACTGGCTGCAGGCCGACGTCGCGATCCTCGGCGAACCGTCCGGCGGCTTCATCGAGGCAGGCTGCCAGGGCACACTGCGGGTGGCGGTCACCGCGTCGGGCACCCGTGCGCACTCCGCTCGATCGTGGTTGGGCGACAACGCGATTCACAAGCTCGGTGCGGTGCTCGACCGGCTGAAGAACTATCAGGCGCGCAACGTCGACATCGACGGCTGCGTCTACCGCGAGGGGCTGTCCGCGGTGCGCATCGAAGGCGGCGTCGCGGGCAACGTGATCCCCGACGCCGCGTCGGTGACCGTGAACTTCCGCTTCGCACCCGACCGCAGCGTCGACGACGCCTTCGCCCACGTGCGCGCGGTACTCGACGGCCTCGACGTCGACATCGAACTCACCGACGCCGCCGCCGGCGCGCTGCCCGGTCTGTCCGCCCCCGCGGCCGCCGCGCTGGTCGACGCCGCCGGCGGGCAGGTGCGGGCCAAGTACGGCTGGACCGACGTGGCCCGGTTCGCCGCGCGCGGCATCCCGGCCGTCAACTACGGACCCGGCGACCCGAACCTCGCGCACCGGTCCGACGAACGGGTGCCGACCGCGGCGATCACCGCCGCGACCGACACGCTGCGCCGCTACCTGACCGGATAAATCCGTTGACCGCCCCCGTAGCCTGAAGGCATGCGGTGAGAAGACGAACCCCGGTGTCCATCCGTCATTCGTCCTTGCGAGTCTCCGCATGCCTTCCATCGTCTGTTCCGGGCTGTCGTTCACCTGGCCCGACGACACCCCACTGTTCACCGACCTGTCGCTGACCCTCGGTGACGGCCACACCGGCCTCGTCGCACCTAACGGCGCCGGAAAGAGCACGCTGCTCAAGCTGATCGCCGGACAGTACCGGCCCACCTCCGGTTCGGTCACCGTCGACGGCACCAGCGGATACCTGCCGCAGTCGCTGCCGTTCGACGCCGACCGCACCGCCGCCGACGTGCTCGGCGTCGCGCCGGTGATCGCTGCCCTGGACGCGCTGGCCCGCGGCGACACCCACGAGCAGGTGTTCGCCACCATCGGCGACGACTGGGACCTCGAGGAGCGCACCCACGCCCAGCTGGACCGGCTCGGTCTCGGCCAGCTGGACCTGGGTCGGCGCATCGCGACGTTGTCCGGCGGCGAGGTAGTCTCGCTCGGCCTGGCTGCCCAACTGCTCAAACGGCCCGACGTGCTGCTGCTCGACGAACCGACCAACAACCTCGACGCCGACGCGCGCACCAGGCTCTATGCCGCGCTCGACGACTTCGCCGGCTGTCTACTCGTGGTCAGCCACGACCGTGCACTGCTCGACCGGATGGACCGCATCGCTGAGCTGCATCGCGGCGAAGTCCGTTTCTACGGGGGAAATTTCACGGCCTATGAGCAGGCGGTACAGGAGGCGCAGCGGGTCGCCGAGAAGGACGTCCGTAGCGCCGAACAACAGCTCAAACGGGAGAAGCAGCAGATGCAGCTCGCCCGCGAGCGCGCGGCCCGACGTGCCGGCACCGCCGCGCGCAACGTCAAGGACGCCGGGCTGCCCAAGATCGTCGCAGGCGCGATGAAGCGCCGCGCGCAGGAGTCCGCCGGCCGCATCGATGGGGTCAACGCCGACCGCGTCGCCGACGCCAGGGCGCGCCTCGACGCGGCCGAACGCGCGCTGCGCGACGACGACGTACTGGTGCTCGACCTGCCCGACACCGAGGTGCCCGCCGGTCGCACCGTCGTCGCCGCCGAGGGGCTGCGCGCCAGTCGCGGCGGCCGGACCCTGTTCGACGGCGTCGACATGACCGTGCGCGGACCCGAACGCCTCGCGCTCACCGGGCCCAACGGCGCGGGCAAGACCACGCTGCTGCGCATCATCGCCGGCGACCTGGCCCCCGACGGCGGCGCCGTGCGGCGCGCCGACGGCCGGGTGGCCTACCTCTCGCAGCGGCTGGACCTGCTCGACCCCGCGCGCACCGTCGCCGAGAGCCTCGCCGCGGCCGCGCCCGGCCTTTCGGAAACCCGGCGCCGACACCTCCTGGCGCGATTCCTGTTCCGCGGCAACCAGATACACCTACCCGTGGCGTCCCTGTCCGGCGGCGAGCGGCTGCGCGCGACACTGGCGTGCGTGCTCCACGCCGAACCGGCGCCGGCGCTGCTGCTGCTCGACGAGCCCACCAACAACCTGGACCTGGTCAGCATCGGTCAACTGCAGTCCGCGCTGACGGCCTACCGCGGCGCGTTCATCGTGGTCAGCCACGACGAGCGGTTCCTCGCCGACATCCGGGTGCAGCGCACGCTGCGGCTGTCCGAGGGGCGTCTGGCGTCGCTCTAGCGGCCCGATTTAGCGGACCGAGCGGTATCGGCGGCACGGTAAATTCAGAGCTCATGGGGATCCAGCCCGATTCCAGTCCGTACGGGTCGCAGACCGTGACCGGCCCGGGCTGGCCCAACGTCGACGAGGAAACGCTGGCCGCCGCGGCGGCGAAATTCGAGGCGCTGGCCGCGAAGATCACCGGCACCATCGTGCCCCAGCAACAGGGTCAGCTGATGAAGCTCGCCGACTCGTGGGAGGGCGCCGGCTCGCTGGCCGCCACCGGTGAAGCCACCACGATCATCGGCGGCCACGAGGCCAACGCCGCGCACGCCGCCGCGATCGCGGCCAAGCTGCGCGCCATGGAGGCCACCGTCGTCAAAGCCAAGACGCTGGCGAACACCATCGCCCAAGAGGTGCAGCACGAGTGCGAGGCCATCGCGGCGCTGCCGTTCAGCAACGCCCAGGAACTGGTCCAGGCCCGCATCAAGTTCGGCCTGTCGCAGAACATCGCCAACGTCACCGCGCACACCACCGAACTCGCCAACACCCTCGGCGTGCCGCCGTCCATCCCGTTCGCCGGGGCCGCGCCGTCGGTGCCGGGCGGCAAGGAGACCAAAGAAGCCACCGAGGAGGCCGCCAAACAGGGCGGTGAGGGGGCCCAGCAGGCCATGCAGACGGCCAGCCAGTTGGGGTCGATGGCCGCCCAGATCCCGATGCAGATCGGGCAGGCGCTGATGGCGGTGCCCGCACAGCTGGGCCAGCAGCTACAGCAACTGTCCCAACCGCTGCAGCAGCTGACGTCGATGTTCGGCACGGGCGGCAAGGCCGACCGGCTGGGCGCCGCGGGCCTGCCGTTCTCCTCGTTCTCCAACCATCCGCTGGCCGGCGGATCCGGTGCCGGCGGAGGCTCGGGCATGGTGCGCGCGGCGGGGCTGCCGGGCGCCGGGGGCAGCCCACTGCAGACCCCGCCGCTGGCGAACCTGGTCGGCACCAAATCGGTCAGTACCGCACCCGCCGAGGGCGCTGCGGCCGGAGCGACCGCGACCGCGGGTGCCGCCCCGGTGGCCGCGGGCGCCGGGGCGGGCGGCATGGCGCCGATGATGGGCCAGCGTGGCGTCAGCGGCGGCACCGCCGCCAGCCTGGCCGTGCCCGCCCCGCTCGAGTACGACCTCGACGACGACGATTACGACGACGACTGGTGAGACGCTAAGGAACCCCCGATGAACATGCCGCTGCGCAAGCCCGAGGGCCTGCACTGGAGTCCGGCCACGGTCGAGCTTCCCGATGTGCCGATGATTCCTGCCGGGCCGGATGCGTTGAGTTCGACGATCTCGGCGGTGATGCCGACCCTGGCCGCCCCGCTGGCGGCCAACGTGGCCGCGCTGCAGGCCAAGGAGGGCATGTTCGCCGGCAAGCTGGGGGTGGCGCAGGCGGCGTACACGAACTCCGATGACGCGGGATCGCAGTCGGTGGGTCAGGTTGTCGGCATGATCGGCCAGATCGGTCAGCAAGCCGGGCAAATGGCGCAGATGGCCGGCGCACCGGCGCAGGCCGCGGGTGGGTCGACAGGCGTGTTCGGGTCGCTCATCCAGCAGGCGATGCAGGCGGCCCAGGGTGCGGGCGCGGGTGATCAACCCGGTCAGCAGGATCCGGCGGCCTCCGGTGCCCCCGTGGCAGGCGCGGCACCGACACCGGGGGCGCCCGGTCAGGGCGCGCCGACGCAGGCCCGCGAGCCCGCGCAGGCTGAGCCGAAAGTTGAAACACCACAACAGGATCGGCAGCCCGATGAGCGTCGGGAACCGCTGCAGCGCGCCGACGAGACCACGCTGGCCGGACCCGACGAGCGCCGCACCGGGCCGGCGCCGGTGACGCCGTCCGAACAGCCGCGCCACAGCGCGGACGACCTCGGGCGCCGTATGTGACGAGCTAGTCGGCGGCCGGACGCGTCTGCGGGCGCGGGGTCCGGATCGGCGTGTCGTGCCAGGGCTGTTCGGCCTCCGGCGCGCGGCCGGCGTCCGCGGACCGACCCGGCGCCGCCCCGTCCGGATCGGCCGCGCGCGAGTGTTCGTCGCCGGCGGCTGCCCGGGGATCCTGGCCGTCCGCCCGCGGCGTCGCACTCGTCCGGTCGGCCGCTGCCTCCGCGCCGCCCTGTCCGGCGGCCGAACCGAGGGCGCCGGAAACGCCCTGCATCACCTGTCCGGGCACCTGGCCCAGGCCCTGCGCGAGGCTGCCCAGGGGCTGGGTCAGCGAGCCGATCATCTGCCCGACGGAACCCAGCACCGAGCCGACCACCTCGCCGCCCGACCCGCTGCCGGCGGACTGTCCACCACCGGGCGCGGAGCTGGACGCGCCGCCGGCGCCGCCTGCACCCGGTGCCGGGATGCCGCCCCCACCGCCGGCGCCGCCGGCGCCCTCGCTGGCGGCCAGGGCCTCGGCGGCCGCGCGCAGCTTGTCGGCGCCCTGCTCGTCGCCGCGCTCGTAGCGGGCGGCGGCCTCCTGCAGCAGTTCGGCGATGGTGCTACCGGCCTTCGCCACCGTCTGCAGACTGCCGGTCCGCGTCCCGAGCACATCGAAGAGCGCGGAACCCACCGCGGCGGCGATGGTGCCGTGGCTGGTCTGCACGCCCGTCGCCTCCGCGCCCGCGCCGAGCAGCTGGGACAGGCCCGCGGCCACCCGGTCGTGCAGCTCGGAGTAGGACCGCACGCCGTCGGTCTGGACATGCAGATCGCCGTTCATGGGTCCGAGTCTAGGGCCGGCGCGAGGGGGTCCCTTGCACCAATTGTTTCGCCGCGGAACCGTCGCTACTGCGCCTGTGCGGCCGCGTCGGCGGCTACCCGGTGCATGCCGAGCCGCGCCCACTTCGACGACACCTCACCCAGCGCCGCCGCGTCGCGGGCGACCAGCGCCTGCGCATGCGCCAGCGCCAACCCGCCGACCGCGCAATCGACGTCGCGACAAACCCTCTTGAGGCTGTCGACGGCGCGCATGTCGCCGAGCCGTACGGCGTCCAGCAGCGCGCGGATCGCCACCGCCGACTGGCCGCCCCGCTCGGCGCTGCGCGCGGCGTCGCGGGCAGCGTCGACCGCACCGTGCCCGTCACGGCGCGCCGACATGGTCCACGCGCGGGCCAGCGCCAGCTCCGGCGCGAACAACATCGACTTCAACCCGTGGCGAGACTCCGCACGTGACAACGCTTTTCCGGCCTCCACCGTCGCCCCGAGCTGGCCGAGCGCCTGCGCCAGCAGCATCCACGCCAGCGGCCCCCACGAATATCCGGTCGGCGCTAACGCCGCTGCGGCCCTTCGCAGCAGTCGCACCGCGGACTCCAGGTCGCCCTTGGCGATCAGCACGTCGGCGATCAGCACCTCGCCGATCGCACGGCCGGGCTGCTGCAGCTGCGCGAAGTCCGTGAGTTCCTGCGCGAGCCGCTGGGCCCGGTCCAGCTCTCCGGCCATCACCAGGGCCGTCGTCTGGCCGAATCCGCTTGTGAAGCGCAGCAATCCGGGATGCCCGGCCGCGACGGCGCGCTCAGCAAGCCCGTCCACGTGGGCGAAACGACCCATCCGCGCCGCGCTCAACGCGGCGGCCGCGGCCGCCCACCCGATCGCCGTGTCGTCGGCGGCCGGCGACGCCAGCACCTCGGCGGCGACCGCGGCGGCCCGCTGCGGGCTGCCCGCGTTCATCGCGAACGTCGCCGACAACGCGTCCAGCGTGGTCTGCGCCGTCGGCGAGGACACCTTGCCGCGCGTCGACTTCAGAAACGCCACGGCCCGTTCGGGTTCCGACAGCATCCAGAACTGGTTGGCCGCGCGCGGCAGCGCCCAAGCCATCAGCTCGGTCTCCGACAGCGCCGCGGTGTCCACCTCGCCGAGCACCGAGTCGGCCTCACGGCCGCGGCCCTGCCAGGCCAGCGCGTAGGCCAGCGTCAGCCGGGCCGGCAGCCCGGCTTCGCGCTGCACCGCGGCCCGGCCGAGCCGCTCGGCCCGCACCAGATCGCCCAGCCGCACGGGCTCCCCCGCGGGCCGCACCAGGACCCGCCGCGGGCGGGGGCGGG
>Ga0182793_1000542_pt1 | contig 28781 bp, 26 predicted proteins | sample Passage237A_FD_130498 | JGI IMG/M metagenome (GOLD analysis project Ga0182793, IMG submission 130498) | Cellulose adapted compost microbial communities from Newby Island Compost Facility, Milpitas, CA, USA - Passage2 37A (version 2) (version 2) ... | reverse complement strand
GATCGCGCGGTGCCAGTCGACGGTGAACCACTCCTTGAGCGCCGCCGCGATGGTGGGGCCGACGCCCTCCACACCGGCCAACTGCTCCTGCGTCGCCGCCATGATCGCGTCGAGGCTGCCGTACTCGGTGGCCAGTGCGCGGGCCGCCGTCGGACCGACATGGCGGATCGACAACGCGACCAGCACCCGCCACAGCGGCTTGGACTTGGCCTCGTGCAGGTTCACCAGCAGGCGCTGGCCGTTGGCCGACAGCTTGCCGTCCTTGGTGCGGAACAGGTCGGTGCGCAACAGGTCCTCGCTGCCCAGCGTGAACAGGTCGCCCTCGTCGGTGATGACACCGGCCTCCAGCAGCGCGGTCGCGGCCTCGTAGCCGAGGCCCTCGATGTCGAAGGCGCCGCGGCCGGCGACGTGAAACACCCGCTCCCGCAACTGCGCCGGACACGACCGGGTGTTGGGGCAGCGGATGTCGGCGTCGCCCTCCTTCTCCGGGGCGAGCTGGGTGCCGCACTCCGGGCAGTGGGTGGGCATCTCGAATTCGCGCTCCGACCCGTCGCGCAGGTCGACCACCGGGCCGAGCACCTCGGGGATCACGTCGCCGGCCTTGCGGATCACCACGGTGTCGCCGATCAGCACGCCCTTGCGCTTGACCTCCGACGCGTTGTGCAACGTGGCCTGGCTGACCGTCGACCCCGCGACCTTCACCGGCTCCATGAACGCGAACGGGGTCACCCGACCGGTCCGCCCGACGTTGACCTTGATGTCGAGCAGCTTGGTCTGCGCCTCCTCGGGCGGGTACTTGTAGGCGACCGCCCACCGCGGCGCCCGCGACGTCGAGCCAAGACGGCGCTGCAGCGCGATGTCGTCGACTTTGACCACCACACCGTCGATTTCGTGGTCGACCTCGTTGCGGTGCTCACCCCAGAATGCGATGTGCTCGGTGACCTTCTCGATGCCCCGCAACCGGACGGTGTGCTCGGACACCGGCAGCCCCCACGCCGCCAGTGCGCGGTACGCGTCGTGCAGCGTCTTGGGCGCGAACCCCTCGGTGCGGCCCACCCCGTGGCAGATCAGCCGCAGCTTGCGGCGGGCGGTCACCGCGGGGTTCTTCTGCCGCAGCGAGCCCGCGGCGCTGTTGCGCGGGTTGGCGAACGGCGGCTTTCCCTCGGCCACCAACCCCGCGTTGAGTTCCTCGAAGTCAGCGACGCGGAAGTACACCTCGCCGCGCACCTCGAGCAGCTTCGGTACCGGAAATTCCTTGCTGCCCTTGAGCTTTTCCGGCACATCGTCGATGGTGCGGGCGTTGAGTGTGACGTCCTCGCCGGTGCGCCCGTCGCCGCGGGTGGCGGCCCGCTCGAGTTTGCCGTCGCGGTACACCAGCGACAGTGCGACACCGTCGATCTTGAGCTCGCACAGATAGTACGGGTTCTCCCCGATCTCGCTCTTCGTGCGCGCCGCCCACGCGGCCAGCTCCTCGGGATCGAAGACGTTGTCCAGCGAGAGCATCCGCTCCAGATGCTGGGCCGGGGCGAAGTCGGTGGCGAAACCCGCCCCGCCGACCAGTTGGGTCGGCGAGTCGGGGGTGCGCAGCTCCGGATGGGCGTCCTCAAGCTCCTGCAGCTCCCGCAGCAGCGCGTCGAACTCGGCGTCGGAGATGATCGGGGCGTCGCGCACGTAGTACCGGAACTGGTGCTCACGCACCTCGTCGGCGAGTTCCTGCCACCGGCGGCGCAGATCGGCGTCGGGGGCGTCCTCGGCCTGCTCGGCCAGCGCGGTCTCGGGATCCGGGGTCGCCTTCGAGCTCACCCCCGCAGGCTAATCCAGGATGCCGACACCGTTGCGAGCGGCAGCCCGGTGCCGACCCGCCGCGGGATAATTGACGTATTCGACAATACGGCAATCCGGGCCACTCCGAGCCTCACGCGCTGTACTCGACGAACGTCGCCATCCCCCCGCCGAGGTGGTAGTCGTTGTGGCAGTGCACGATCCACCGGCCCGGATTGTCGGTGTCGAAGTCGACCTCGACGGTCTGCCTGGGCGGTACCAGCACGGTGTCCTTGCGCGGCCCGTGGCCGGCCGGGTGCACCACCGCATAGGTGTGGCCGTGCAGATGCATCGGATGGAACATCTCCGACTCGCTGACGAACCGGACCCGCACGCGCTGGTTGGGCTGCAGCGCGATGCCGTTGTTCGGCGGGTCGTAGCGCCTGCCGTTGATCGGCCACGTGTAGTGCGCCATCGGCCCCTGTAGCCGCAGATCGATCACGGTGTCCGGGTCACGTTGCGGCAACACCACATCCGGCGCGGCTTCGAGTGTCGACGTGTTGACCGGCGCCTGAGTCCGCAGCGCCTCGACGAATTTTGCGACGTCCACGTCGGAGGGTTTGCCGTCCACGCGCATGGTCAGCTGGGCGTGACCGTCCTTGCCGTACGGGGCGGCGACCACCGGCGCCGAGGAGGTCAGCGTGATGATCGCGTCGGCCCGCTCCCCCATGCCGAGGAGCACCGACTCGGCCTCCCTCGGCACCACCGGATACCCGTCCGCGTGGGTCAAGGTGAGCCGCGTTCCCGGCACGCCCACCCGGAACGCCGTGTCGGCGCCCGCGTTGATGATGCGCAACCGAATCCGTTGTCCGGCACGGAAATCCCGCACCTGCGGGTCGGTCGGCGTTCGCCCGTTGATCAAGAAGTAGGGGTAGGTGACGTCGCCGCCGTCCTCGCCGAGCGGCCGGACCGGGGTCAGCGGCGCCGGTGGGCCCGCCATCGGCCGCATGCCGTGCATCTTCAGGTTCTCGGCCACCTGGTCGGGGGTGGTGCCGGTGCCGTCGATCCAGTCGTCGAGGACCACGACGAGTTCGTCGTCGTAGTCACGGCCGTCGTCGGGATCCTCGATGATCAGCGGGCCGTACATGCCGCGGTCCAACTGGGTGCCGACGTGCGAGTGCAGGTAATAGGTGCCGGCGTCGGGCACCGTGAACTCGTAGCGGAACTGGTCGCCGGGCGCGATCGCCGACTGCGTCAGCACCGGCACGCCGTCCATCGGGTTGGGTATCGCCAGGCCGTGCCAGTGCACGGTCGTGGGCTGCGGCAGATGGTTGCGCACCACGGTCCGCAGCGTCTGCCCCCTGCGCAGCCGGATCTCGCGGGCCGGCACGGTCTGGGTGTAGGTCCACGTCCGCACCGTCAGCCCGCCCAGATCCACCTCGGTCTCGGCGGCGTCGAAGGCGACCTCGACGGCGTCCGCCGCTGTGGGCGGCCGCTCGCGGCGGGAGCACCCGGCCGCGCCCATCGTCGTGCCCGCCGCGACGCCCAGCGCCGAGGCCACCAGGAACCGGCGGCGGCCGATCATGGGTGACAGCTTGGCACCCGGACGCCGGTTTGGGTATCCGCCGACGGTTTTCGGCCGCAGACCGTCGCCGGATACCCAATCGGGGCGGCCGCGGGGGCGGATACCCTGACCGGCATGCCGCATCCGAAGATGTTTCGCGACGACGACCCGGTGCTCAAGCGGGTGCGCAACATCGCGCTCGGCTTCCCCGAGGCCTTCGAGAAGGTCTCGTGGGGCCGGCCGGTGTTCTGCGTCCCGAAGATGTTCGTGATGTACGGCGGCAGCGTCAAACCCGAGACCAAGGGCGGCGAGTACATCCAGTACCCGCGCGCCATCCTGGTGAAGGTCGACGAGAGCGACCGCCGGGCCCTCGAGCAGGATCGCCGGTTCTTCTTCCCGGCCTACCTGGGCCCGTTCGGCTGGCTGGGCCTGGATCTGGCGGCCCGTAAGGTCGACTGGGACGAGGTCGGTGAACTCATCGACGCCTCGTTCCGGCTGACCGCACCCAAGAAGCTGGTCAAGCTGCTCGACGAGATCTGATCGGAGGCACCGTGAGCTTCGCCAGTCCGTTCCCCGAGGTCGAGATCCCGTCGAAGAGCGTCTACGACTACCTGTTCGGCGACCTCGCCGAGGCCGATGCCGACCGCGTCGCGCTGGTCGACACCGCGACCGGGCGCGACCACACCTATCGCGAAATGGTGGGCCGCATCGACGAATTCGCGGGCGCGCTGGCCGGTCGCGGGGTGGGCGTTGGCGACGTCGTCGGCGTGCTGCTACCCAACAGCGCGGCGTTCGTGGTGACCTTCCACGGCATCCTGCGGGCGGGAGCGACGGCCACCACGATCAACGTGTTGTTCACGCCCAGCGACATCGCCAAGCAGCTGACCGACTCCAAGGCCCGGATGCTGGTGACGGTGGCCGCGCTCGCCGAACAGGCCGAGCAGGGCGCCACGGCCGCGGGACTGCCACCCGATGCGCTGGTGGTGCTCGACGGCGACGGACTCGCGGCGTCCGGGCATCCCAACGCCGCCGAACTGATCGCCGGGGCCACACCGCCGCCGCAGGTCAGCTTCGCCCCGTCGGCGCATCTCGCGGTGCTGCCCTATAGCTCCGGGACGACCGGAAATCCCAAGGGCGTCATGCTGACCCACCGCAACCTGGTCGCCAACGTCGCCCAGATCCGGCCGCTGCACGGCATGGTCGCCGACGACGTCGTGCTCGCAGTGCTGCCGTTCTTCCACATCTACGGGTTGACCGTGCTGCTCAACGCGGCGCTGCACGCCCGCGCCCGGCTGGTCATCATGCGCAGCTTCGACCTGGAGAAGTTCCTGGAGAACATCCAGAACCACAAGTGCACGATCGCGTTCATCGCGCCGCCGGTGGCGGTGGCGCTGGCCAAGCATCCGCTGGTCGACAGGTACAACCTGTCCTCGTTGAACGTGGTGATGTCGGGTGCGGCGCCACTGGACGCCGACCTCGGCCACGCGGTGGCCGACCGGCTGGGCTGCCGGGTGGTGCAGGGCTACGGGATGAGCGAGCTCAGCCCCGTCAGCCACATCACGCCGTTCGACGGCGGCAAGCGAAACATGGGCACGATCGCCCCGCTCAGCTCGGTGGGCTGGACCGTCTCCAACGCCGCGTCGAAGTTGGTCGATCCCGAAACCCGCTCCGAAATCGACATTCCGCCAGAGGGTCTAAGCGAGACCGGAGAGTTGTGGTTCAAGGGACCGAATGTGATGGCGGGCTATCTCGGCAACGATGCCGCCACCGCGGAGACCATCGACGAGGACGGCTGGTTACACACCGGCGATCTGGCACGCGTCGACTCGTATGGCTGCGTGTACATCGTCGACCGGCTCAAGGAGCTGATCAAGTACAAGGGCTATCAGGTGCCGCCCGCCGAACTCGAGGCCCTGCTACTCAGCCATCCCGCGATCGCCGACGCCGCGGTGGTCGGCGTCATCGACCCCGAATCCGGTGAAGAGGTGCCAAAGGCGTTCGTGGTCAAGCAGTCTGGCGCCGACCTGACCGCCGACGAGGTGATCGACTTCGTGGCCGGACAGGTGGCCCCGTACAAGAAGGTGCGTCAGGTCGAGTTTATCGACGCCGTGCCGAAGTCGGCGGCGGGCAAGATCCTGCGCAAGGACCTGCGCGGGCGCTAACCGACCTTGCGCAGCCGCTCGGCGGCCTGCGCGGCGCGCGCCTGCCGGTAGCCGAGCGCGGCCCCGGCCGCCGGGATGAGCAGCAGCCCCGCGATACCCCACAGCGGATCGGCCCAGTTCGACGTCGGCGCGATACCGAGTTGCTTCGCCGGGGCCGGCGGGTGGTAGATGCGATCGGTCCACGAATCGGAGATCGGCGGGGGCGGCGGCGGAGGCGGCGGAGGGGGCTCGGCGGCCGGCGCGGGTGAGAACACCGGCGCGCGCCAGTTCGGCTCGGACTCGCCGATCTGCTCGCCCCCCGGCGTCCGTCCGTTGCCGAATGTCACCCGCGGCGCCTGGAACTGCCCGGCCCGCGAGAACGCCGGTACCGTCGGTCCGCTGGCGCCGGGGGCGCCGGAACCGTCGCTGGCCACCGAACCATCGTCGGGAACCAGCGCCACATCGCGTCCCGAACCGACTCGCGACGCGGGTGGCGTCTGGCCCGCCCGCTGCGCGCCGCCCGGCTCGCTACCCCGCAACGGCTCCCGGCCGTTTCCCGTCGTGGTGGTGACGCTGCCCCGCGAATTCGACGCGCTGTTGTTGGCGTTGTTGGCGCCGCCGCCCTTCTTGTTACTGCCGTTGCCGAGCACAAGGCCCTTGCGGTTGTCGTGATCCCGGCCTGCGGGACCCTTCGGGCCGCCGCGATTGGGCCCGTGGTCGCGATGTGAGCTGTTGCCCCGATCGTGGTGGCCACCGCCGGGATCGGCGTGGGTCACCGGCCCGGGCCCAGCGAGCAGGAGAAATACCGAAAGCACACCAACGCCCGCCGCGAGGCGGGGGGTTAACGGCGGCACTGTCCCTCTCCTGCGAGTGGCCTTTGATGCGAGTGGCAAAGACGACGCTGGTCGACTCGCAAGCATTCTTGCACGCGCCGCATCGCCGTAACCACGGTCTTTGTGATCCTTCGCAAATTGCACTATCCACCTGCGACCAGGCCACGCAAGGGAAATTGACGTTCGCGCAGGTCAGACCGCATCCGGGTCTTCGGCGATGGCGTCGGCGGCCTTCTGGGCCAACTCCACCGCCGTGCGCGCCCACTGCGGGGAGGCCCCGGCGAGGCCGCACGCCGGGGTGACGCCGACTTGCTCGCGCAGCACCGCACGGGAGAACCCGAGCCGATCGGTGACCGCCACCACGGACGTGGCGATCTCCTCGGCCGACGGCCGCGAGTCCGGCGCCGTCGAGGCGATCACCCCGAGCCACACCGCGCGGTCAGACTCGACGAACTCGCCGATGCCGTCGAGGTCGTCGGCCGAAAGCGTCGAAACATCAACCGATAACGCACTAATTCGGCTGCGCTGCAACACCTTCCATGGAAGCTCGGCGGCGCAGCTGTGCAGCACGATCTGCCCGCCGACCCGCGCCACGCAGTCGTCGAGCAACCCGACGGCCAACTGCTCATCGATCGGATGCACCGCGGTCAGGCCGGTGACACCGGTCAGGCGCCCCGCCAGCGCCGCCGGCAGCGCGGGTTCGTCGAACTGCACGACGACGTCTGCGTCGAGCCTGCGGGCGACCTCCGCCCGGTGCTCGGCCAGCCCCTCGGCCAGCGAATCGGTCAGGTCGCGCACGGCCCCGCGGTCGGTGATCGCGCGATGCCCGTTGGACAGTTCGAGCTGTGCGGCCAGGGTGATCGGACCGACCGCCTGCACCTTGACCGTGCGCGCCTCGCCCCGCAGGCCGGCTGTCTCCCAGGCCTCCTCGAGGGCGTCGAGGTCCTCACCCAACAGGCTGGTCGCCCGCCGCACCACCGCGCTGCGGCCCCGCGCCACGCGATACCCCCGCGCCGTGGTGTCGATACCGATGTCGACGAGCAGGGCACCCACGCGGCCCACCAGGTCGGCGCCCACACCGCGGGCCGGCAGCTCCGGCAGGTGCGGCAGGGGGTGCAGCTCGCCGACGATCACCTCGGCGGCCTGCCGCGCCGCGGTGCCCGGCCATGACCCGATACCGGTGGCGGCGGCGAGAACACTCACTCGTTTGACCCTATTCGATCGGGCTAATCTCGATTGCGGAAGGGAAGCCGGTCATGCCCGTAGCACCGCGATCGCTGGTGGTGTGGTGCCTCGCGGCCATGCTCGCGACCGGCTGCACCCAGACGGTCACCGGCTCGGCGCTGCGCGCCACCCCGGGCATCGACGACGATTCCCGCTCCCCCGTCGACGTGGACTCGATCATGCTGGACCAGTCGCAGATGCGCGCGATCACCGGCGCCGGCGACGACCTCACGATCATCCCGAGCATGGACGGGAAGTTCCCCGTCGACATCGAACAACTCGCGAAAGGCGCTCCGCCACAGTGTGAATGGATCTTCGCCGACACACAGACCTTCGGACCCGAGATCGAGGAGTTCCACAAGACGACATTCCAGCATCCGCCCGGCTCCGGGCTGATCTCACAGGGCGCGGCCGCCTACCGCGACGGCGCCACCGCCCGCCGGGCGTTCGACGCCCTGGTGAACCTGGTGCATGACTGCGGTTCATCGAGTTCCGGCCCCGCCTACGTCGGCGACTACACGGTCACCCATGATTCCATCTCCACCCGGTTCGGTGCGTGCGGCCGCGACTATACGGTGAGATCCGTTGTGCTGGTTGAGGTGACGTTCTGCCGTTTCCCGCCGACGGTGCCCGACATCGTGATGACGAACATCCTGGCGAAGCTGCCGGGCTAGCGCGTGATCGTCGCGCTGCCGATGACCTCGTCGCCGTCGGCATCCGGGCGATACAGCACCATGGTCTGGCCCGGCGCCACCCCGCGCAGCGGGGACCGCAGCTCGGCGACCAGCCGTCCGTCGCGCAGTTCGGCGACCGCGTCGACCACCCCGCCGTGTGCGCGCACCTGCACCTGGCACTCCACCGGGCCGGCGGGCGCTACCCCCGCCGTGAACACCGGGCGTTCGCCGGTCAGCGTCCACACGTCGAGTTCGGCGGCGTCGCCGACCCGCACCGTGCCGGTGTCCGCGTCGATGGCGGTCACGTAGCGCGGCTTGCCGTCGGGACCGGGGCCGGGAATGCCCAGGCCCTTGCGCTGTCCGATGGTGAACCCGTGCACACCGTCGTGTCCGGCCAGCACCGTGCCGCGCGCATCGACCACGGCCCCCGGCCGCACGCCGATGCGGGCGCCGAGGAAGGCGCGGGTGTCGCCGGAGGGGATGAAGCAGATGTCGTGGCTGTCCGGCTTGTCGGCCACCGCCAGACCGCGGCGGGCGGCCTCCTCGCGGATCTGCGGCTTGGGGGTGTCCCCGATCGGGAACACCGCGTGCCGAAGCTGCTCGGCGGTGAGCACGGCGAGCACGTAGGACTGGTCCTTGTCGACGTCGACGGCGCGGCGCAACCGACCGTCGGACAACCGCGCGTAGTGACCGGTGGCCACCGCGTCGAAGCCGAGCGTGAGCGCGCGCGCTGCCAGCGCGGAGAACTTGATCCGCTCGTTGCACCGCACGCACGGGTTCGGGGTCTCCCCGCGCGCGTAGGACGACACGAAGTCGTCGATCACGTCCGCTTTGAACCGGTCGGCGAAATCCCAGACGTAGAACGGGATGTCGAGCACATCGGCGACCCGGCGGGCGTCGCTCGCGTCCTCCTTCGAGCAGCATCCGCGCGAACCTGTTCGCAACGTGCCCGGCGCCGCCGACAGCGCCAGGTGCACGCCGACGACGTCGTGGCCGGCGTCGACCATCCGGGCCGCGGCGACCGACGAGTCGACGCCGCCGCTCATGGCCACCAGGACCCGCACTAGTCGATCACCCCGGAGCTGGCCAGCGCCGCCTGACGCGCGCGTTCCACGGCGGCGGGCAGCACCGCCAGCGCGGCGTCCACGTCGGCGTCGGTGCTGGTGTGCCCCAACGACAACCGCAGCGACCCCCGGGCGCTCGCCGGATCCGCCCCCATCGCGATCAGCACGTGTGACGGCTGGGCCACCCCGGCCGTACACGCCGATCCGGTGGAGCACTCGATTCCCTTGGCGTCCAACAGCATCAGCAGCGAGTCACCCTCGCAACCACGGAAGGTGAAGTGCGAGTTACCGGGCAACCGGTCGTTGCCGGTCGCGCCGTTGAGTCGGACGTCGTCGATGCCGGCCAGCACCCCGGCGATGAGCCGGTCGCGAAGTGCGCGCACACGGGCGCTGGTGGCCTCCATGCCCTCGATCGCGACCCGGGCGGCCGCGGCCATCCCGACAGCGCCCGCGACGTTCGGGGTTCCGGAGCGCACGTCGCGCTCCTGACCGCCGCCGTGCAGCAGGGGCACGCACGCGGTGTCTCGGCGCAGCAGCAGGGCGCCGACACCGACCGGGCCGCCGAACTTGTGTGCGCCGACGCTCATCGCCGACAGCCCACTGGCGGCGAAGTCGACCGGGATCTGGCCGACGGCCTGCACCGCGTCGCTGTGCATCGGCACGTCGAATTCCGCTGCGACAGCAGCGAGTTCGTTGATCGGCATAATGGTGCCGACCTCGTTGTTGGCCCACATCACCGACACCAGCGCGACGTCGTCGTGACCCTCCAACGCGGTGCGCAGGGTGGCCGGGGTGACCGAACCGTCGGGCTCGGGGTCCAGCCAGGTCACCTCGGCGCCCTCGTGGTCGATCAGCCACTGCACGGCGTCGAGCACCGCGTGGTGCTCGACCGGCGTGGTCACGATGCGCCGACGGCGGGGCTCGGCGTCGCGGCGCGCCCAGTAGATGCCCTTGACGGCCAGGTTGTCGCTCTCGGTGCCGCCCGCGGTGAAGACGATCTCCGACGGCCGGGCGCCGAGCAGTTGCCCCAGCGTCTCCCTGGCCTCCTCCATGCGCCTGCGGGCCAGCCGGCCGCTGCCGTGCAGCGACGACGCGTTGCCCACCGTCGCGAGCACGGCGGTCATCGCCTCGATGGCCGCCGGGTGCATCGGGGTGGTGGCGGCGTGATCGAGGTATACCTGCGCGCGCGGCGCACTGTCCGAGGTCATAGCCGTTCCAGGATAGCCGCCGGCGGGCCTCGACCCGGATGCGCAGGTCAGGCCGCCAGCAGGTGCGGGTCACCGCGGCGCGGTCAGCCGTCGAGGAAGACCACGTTCGCGTCGACCGGGTTGCGCGGGACGCGCAGCCGATTGGCCGGGAAACCGGGATCGGGGTAGCCGACCGCGAGCCCGCACAGCGGCCGCAGGTCGTCCGGCAGTTGCAGTTGCTCCCGCAGGACATCGGGGAAATGGGCGATCGACACCTGCACGCAGGTGCCCAACCCGCGCTCGGTCAGGGCCAGCAGCAGGGTCTGCAGAAACATCCCGACGCCGAGGGCGTCGACCAGGCCCAGCTCGCGGTGCATGCACACCACCCCGGCGACCGGCGCCCGGAAGAACTCCCAGTTGCGCAGCTGGGCGACGCGTCGCGCCTCGAGATCGTCGCGAGCGATGCCCATCGAGCCGTACAGCAGGGCGCCCAGTTCCCGGCGATGCGGCGCGAAGCCTTCGGGGATGCCCATGGTCTGCGGGAAGCCCGCCGCGGCGCGCTCCAGCAGCGCGGTGACCAGGCGATCGCGGCGCGCACCGGTGGTCAGGTACAGCCGCCACGGCTGGATGTTGGAGTTCGACGGCGCCCGCATCGCCAGCGCCAGTGCCTCATCGAGAAGTTCGCGCGCAACCGGCTTCTCGCGCAGAAACATTCGGACCGAGTGGCGCTCCTCGACGGCGGTCGCCAGTGTCATGGCGCCAGTGTCGTCGCAGCCGACGGCGCATCGGACCCTGGAAAACCCGTAGTCCGTTGAATGCACGAGACCCCCGGACCATTCGGTCCGGGGGTCTCGCGGCAGAAACCGAATCAGCCCTTGCGGGCCTTGATCGCCTCGGTGAGCTGCGGCGCGACCTTGAACAGGTCGCCGACGATGCCGAGGTCGGCGATCTCGAAGATCGGCGCCTCCTCGTCCTTGTTCACCGCGATGATCGTCTTGGACGTCTGCATGCCGGCGCGGTGCTGGATCGCACCGGAGATGCCCAGCGCGATGTACAGCTGCGGCGACACGGTCTTGCCGGTCTGGCCCACCTGGAACTGGCCCGGGTAGTAGCCCGAGTCGACCGCGGCACGCGAGGCGCCGACCGCGCCACCGAGCGCGTCGGCCAGCTCCTCGACGATCTTGAAGTTCTCGGCGCTGCCGACGCCGCGGCCACCCGACACGACCACCGAGGCCTCGGTGAGCTCCGGACGATCGCCGGCGACGGCGGGCTCGCGCTTGGTGATCCTGGTCGCATTCTCGGCGGGCGCCGGGAACTCGACGTTGACCACCTCACCGGCGCCGGCCGACGGCTCGGCCTCGATGGCGCCGGGGCGAACGGTGATGACCGGGGTGTCGCCGGTCGGCTCGGCCTCGACGGTGTAGGCACCGCCGAAGATCGAGTGGACGGCCTTGCCGCCCTCCTTGACCTCGACGACGTCGGTCAGCACACCCGAGCCGATGCGGGCGGCCAGCCGGCCGGCGATCTCCTTGCCGTCGGCGTTCGCGGCCAGCAGCACGGCGGCCGGCGAGTTCGCCTCGGCCAGGTTCGCCAGCACGTCGACGAACGGGGTGATGAGGTAGTTCTCCGCGTCGTCGGACTCGGCGACGTAGATCTTGGCGGCGCCGGCCTCCTTCAGCCCGTCGATGAGCGGGGCGGAGGTGCCCGGCGCGCCGATGACGACGGCCGCGGGATCGCCGAGCTTGCGCGCGGCGGTGATCAGTTCGGCGGTGACCTTCTTGAGGGCACCCTCGGAGTGCTCCACGAGCACGAGTACTTCAGCCATGGTGTCTTTTCGTGTCTTTCAGTCGGTCCGGAAAAAGGCTTGCCTAGATGATCTTCTGAGCGACCAGGTACTCGGCGATCTTGGTGCCGCCATCGCCCTCGTCGGTGATCTTCTCGCCGGCCGTCTTCGGCGGCTTCGGGGTCGACGACGTCACGCGCGAACCGGCGTTCGCGACGCCGACCTCATCGGGCTCGACGCCGATCTCGGCGAGCGTCAGCGTCGTCACTTCCTTCTTCTTGGCGGCCATGATGCCCTTGAAGGACGGGAAGCGCGGCTCGTTGATCTTCTCGGTGACGCTGATGACCGCGGGCAGCGACGCCTCGACGGTGAACACACCCTCATCGGTCTCGCGCTCGCCGACGACCTTGCCGTTCTCGACGGTCACCTTGCGCAGGTGGGTCAGCTGCGGCAGGCCCAGGTATTCGGCGATGATCGCGGGGACCGCACCGCCCACGCCGTCGGTGGCCTCGTTACCGGCGATCACCAGCTCGGTGCCCTCGATGGTGCCCAGCGCGCGCGCCAGCGCCCAGGCGGTCTGGACCATGTCCGAGCCGTGCATGCCGTCGTCGAGCAGATGCACCGCCTTGTCGGCGCCCATCGACAGCGCCTTGCGGATCGCCTCGGTGGCACGTTCGGGGCCGGCTGTGAGCACCGTCACAGTGCCCTCGGAACCGCTCTCGGCCTCCTTCTCCTTGATCAACAGCGCCTCTTCGACGGCGCGCTCGTTGATCTCGTCGAGCACGGCATCTGCCGCCTCCCGGTCGAGGGTGAAATCGCCGTCGGACAGCTTGCGCTCCGACCACGTGTCTGGGACCTGTTTGATCAGGACCACGATGTTCGTCATGAGTCTGGTTCGTCCTCCTCGAAGGGACCGGCGACCGGCCCGTATACCACGTCCAAAGCGACAGACACCATGTTACTCGCGGGTAACTTTTGGTGGTTCGCAGGAACACTGTAGCGGGTCGAAGTTTGCGTTCTAGCAGCACGTAGGCGGTGAACGGTTCGCCTGTGGGCCGTTTCACGTTAGCCTGCCTGCGATGAGCGCATTCGTGACCGACGGCCCGGACCTGCCGCTGACCGGGGAACGCACGGTTCCCGGGCTGGCGGAGGAGAACTATTGGTTCCGTCGCCACGAGGTGGTCTACGAACGCCTGGCTGCCCGCTGCGCCGGTCGCGACGTGCTCGAGGCGGGTTGCGGGGAGGGCTACGGCGCGAACCTGATCGCCGACGTGGCCCGCCGCGTCATCGGCCTGGACTACGACGAGGCCACCGTCGCTCATGTGCGCACCCGCTACCCGCGGGTGGACATGCGCCACGGCAACCTCGCCGCGCTACCGCTGCCCGACGGCGCGGTCGACGTCGTGGTCAACTTCCAGGTGATCGAACACCTGTGGGATCAAGGACAATTCGTCGCCGAATGCCTGCGGGTGCTGCGGCCCGGCGGGCTGCTGCTGATGTCGACGCCGAACCGCATCACCTTCTCCCCGGGGCGCGACACCCCGATCAACCCGTTCCACACCCGCGAGCTCAACGCCGCCGAACTCGACGAGCTGCTGACCTCGGCGGGCTTTTCGATCGAGTCGATGCTCGGGGTGTTCCACGGCCCGCGGTTGGCGGAACTCGATGCGCGCCACGGTGGTTCGATCATCGACGCGCAGATCGCGCGGGCACTGGCCGACGCGCCGTGGCCGGCCGAGCTGCTCGCCGATGTCGCGTCGGTGACGACCGCCGACTTCGATCTGCTCGACGCCGCCGCGCGCGACATCGACGACAGCCTGGACCTCGTCGCGATCGCGGTGCGCCCGTGACCGACAACCACTCCGCACCCCGGCCCGGCGCAGTCCCGGGCCTGTTCACCCTCGTCCTGCACACCCACCTGCCCTGGCTGGCCCACCACGGCCGCTGGCCGGTCGGCGAGGAGTGGCTGTACCAGTCGTGGTCGGCGGCCTACATCCCGTTGCTGCGCGTGCTGCGGACGTTGGCCGCCGAGGACCGCTCGCATCTGTTGACGCTGGGCATGACGCCGGTGGTCACCGCGCAGCTCGACGACCCGTACTGCCTGTCCGGGATGCACCACTGGCTGGCCAACTGGGGGCTGCGGGCCACCGAGGCGACCACACTGGATGACCCGTTGCGGGAGTTCGGGATTCGCGAGCAAGCCGAGGCGGAGCGCGCGCTGGACGACTTCGCCTCCCGATGGGCGCACGGCGCCAGCCCGCTGCTGCGCGAACTGATCGACGCCGACACGGTCGAACTTCTCGGCGGTCCGCTGTCGCATCCGTTCCAGCCGCTGCTGAACCCGCGGCTTCGCGAGTTCGCCCTGCGGGAGGGCCTCGCCGACGCCGGACTGCGCTTCGCACACACCCCGACCGGCATCTGGGCGCCGGAGTGCGCCTATGCGCCCGGCATGGAAAACGACTACGCCGCAGTGGGTGTCGGTCATTTCATGGTCGACGGTCCGTCGCTTCACGGCGACACCGCGCTCGGCAGGCCGGTCGGGGCGACGGACGTCATCGCGTTCGGCCGCGACCTTCAGGTCAGCTATCGGGTGTGGTCGCCGAAATCCGGCTACCCCGGGCACGCCGCCTACCGCGATTTCCACACCTACGACCACACCACCGGTCTCAAACCCAAGCGGGTCACCGGGCGCAACGTGCCGTCGGATGCCAAGGCGCCGTACGATCCGCAGCGCGCCGACGCCGCGGTCGACGCGCACGTCGAGGATTTCGTCGGCGTGGTGCGTCAACGCCTGCTCGACGAGAGCGCGCGCATCGGCAGACCGGCCCACGTCATCGCGGCGTTCGACACCGAGTTGTTCGGGCACTGGTGGTACGAGGGCCCGGTGTGGCTGGAGCGGGTGCTGCGGGCGTTGCCCGCAGCCGGCGTCCGGGTGGGCACGCTGTCCGACGCCATCGCCGAGGGTTTCATCGGCTCCCCCGTCGAATTGCCGCCCAGCTCTTGGGGTTCCGGTAAGGACTGGCAGGTGTGGGCCGGCGAGAAGGTCGCCGACCTGGTGCAGCTGAACAACGAGGTCGTCGACACCGCGCTGTCGACCGTCGACAAGGCGCTCGGCGCCACCGATCTGCCGCCGGCACGCAACTTCGTCGCCGACCAGATCCTGCGCGAGACCCTGCTGACGGTCTCCAGCGACTGGCCGTTCATGGTCAGCAAGGACACCGCGGCCGACTACGCGCGCTACCGCGCGCACCTGCACGCCCACGCCACCCGCGAGATCTCCGACGCGATGGCGTCGGGCCGCTACGACCACGCCGCGCGGCTGGCCGAGAACTGGAACCGCGCCGACGGACTGTTCGGCGCACTGGACGCCCGAAGGCTACCGAAGTGACGAAGATCCTTATGGTGTCGTGGGAGTACCCGCCGGTGGTGGTCGGCGGGCTGGGCCGGCACGTCCATCACCTGGCGGTCGCGCTGGCCGAGGCGGGCCACGAGGTGGTCGTGCTCAGCCGGCGGCCCACCGGCACCGACCCGAGCACGCACCCGTCGACCGACGAGGTCGTCGAGGGCGTGCGCGTGATCGCCGCCGCGCAGGACCCGCACGAGTTCGACTTCGGCCGCGACATGATGGCCTGGACCCTGGCGATGGGGCATTCGATGGTGCGCGCCGGGCTGGCGATCAAGGGCAGACGGAACCGCCCCTGGCGCCCCGACGTGGTGCACGCGCACGACTGGCTCGTCGCCCACCCCGCCATCGCACTGGCCGAATACTTCGATGTGCCACTGGTTTCCACGATCCACGCCACCGAGGCGGGCAGGCATTCGGGCTGGGTGTCCGGCGCCATCAGCCGCCAGGTACACGCCATCGAGTCGTGGCTGGTGCACGAATCCGATTCGCTGATCACCTGTTCGGCGTCGATGAGCGACGAGATCACCGAGCTGTTCGGTCCCGGGCTGGTCGAGATCCGGGTGATCCGCAACGGCATCGACGTCGCCCGCTGGCCGTTCGCCGAACGCCGGCCCCGGGGCGGCCCCGCGCACCTCGTGTACCTCGGCAGGCTGGAGTACGAGAAGGGCGTGCACGACCTGATCGCGGCACTGCCTCGCATCCGGCGCACCCACCCGGGGACCACGCTGACCATCGCAGGCACCGGAACGCAGCAGGACTGGCTTACCGAGCAGGCCCGAAAACACAAGGTGCTCAAGGCGATATCGTTCGTCGGCCACCTGGACCACGAGCAGCTGGTGGAGCTGCTGCACGCCGCGGACGCCGTCGTGCTACCGAGTCACTACGAGCCGTTCGGCATCGTCGCGCTGGAGGCCGCGGCGACCGGCGTGCCGCTGGTCACCTCCGCGGTCGGCGGCCTCGGCGAGGCGGTCATCGACGGCGTCACCGGGGTGTCCTTCCCGCCGCGGGACATCGCCGGGCTGGCCGCGTCGGTGCGCAGGGTGCTCGACGATCCCGAAGGCGCCCAGCGAATGGCGCTCGCCGCCCGCGAGCGGCTCACCTCGGACTTCGACTGGCAGTCGGTCGCCGACGAGACGGCCCAGGTCTACCTGGCCGCCAAACGCCGCGAACGCGAACCCCATCGGCGCCGGCCGATCATCGAGCACGCCCTGCCCGACCGCTGAGAGCCCTCAGCGCGAGGCCTTCTTGCGCTCGATGTCGGCGAGCGCCGCCGCCAACTCGGCGCGCTGCGCCGCCGACGCCTCCCAGGACACCTTGCGGTTCTTCACCACCTTCGCCGGGGCACCCACCGCGATCGAGTAGTCCGGGATGTCGCCGCGCACCACCGCGTGCGAGCCCAGCACGCAGCCGCGCCCGATAGTCGTGTTGCGCAGCACCGTGACCTTCGCGCCGACCCAGGTGTCGGGACCGATGCGCACCGGGCCCTTGACGATGCCCTGGTCCTTGATCGGCACGTTGATGTCGTCCATCTTGTGGTCGAAGTCGCAGATGTAGCACCAGTCGGCCATCAGCACCGAGTCGCCGAGCTCGATGTCCAGATAGGTGTTGATGACGTTGTCGCGACCCAGCACTACCTTGTCGCCGATTCGCAGCGACCCCTCATGACAGCGAATGGTGTTCTTGTCGCCGATGTGCACCCAGCGACCGATCTCCATCGTCGCCAGCTCCGGCGTGCACTCGATCTCCACGCCCTTGCCGAGGAACACCATGCCCCGGGTGATGATGTGCGGGTTGCGCAGCTTGAACTTCAGCAGCCGCCAGTACCGCACCAGGTACCACGGCGTGAACGCGCGGTTGGCCAGCACCCAGCGCACGGAGTCCAGGGTCAGGAACCGGGCCTGACGCGGGTCACGAAGCCGCGAGCCCCGCCAGCGCTTGTGCAGCGGCGCTCCCCACATCGTCGTCATGGCCGGAAAGCCTACGCGAACCCGGTGGGGTCAAACGGTTACCCTCATCGGGACTTTTCGGCATAGCGGACCGACCAGGAAGGCCCCAGTGTTCCGGCGATCGATCGTGCTGGCGACGACAGCGCTGATCACCGTCGCGTCGGCGGCCTGCACGAACACCGACTCCTGGGTCGAGGCGCACCCCGCCGACGGCTGGCCCGCGCAGTACGGCAACGCCGCCAACAGCAGCTACACCCCCACCGCGGGCGCCGACGCGCTGCGGCTGGAATGGACCCGCTCGGTCAAGGGCGACCTGGGCGCCCAGGTGGCCCTGGGCTCCGGCAGCTATCTGGCCGTCAACGCGCAGACCCCGGCCGGCTGCTCGGTGATGGTCTGGGAGTTCGACAACCGTGCCCGCCAGCGCTGGTGCACCCGGCTGGTGCAGGGCGGCGGATTCAGCAGCCCGCTGTTCGACGGGTTCGACAACCTCTACATCGGCCAGCCCGGTGCCATCCTCTCGTTCCCGCCGACGCAGTGGATCCGCTGGCGCAAGCCGGTGATCGGCATGCCGACCACCCCCCGGATTCTGGCGCCCGGCCACCTGCTCGTCGTGACGCACCTGGGCCAGGTGCTGGTGTTCGACGCCCACCGCGGCACCGTCGAAGGTTCACCGCTGGACCTGGTCAGCGGCGTCGACCCGCGCGACTCCGAGCGCGGGCTCGCCGACTGCGCACCGGCACGGCCCCGCTGCCCGGTGTCGGCCGCGCCGGCGTTCGCCCCGCAGACCGGCATCGTCGTGCTGGGGCTGTGGCAGCCCGACACCGACAGGCCGGTCCTGGTCGGCCTGCGCTACCGCCCCGGTCAGACCCCGATGATCAGCCGGGAATGGACCAGCGACGCCGTGGGCGACGGCCCGATCGCCAGCCCGGTGCTGTCGGCCGACGGGTCGACGATCTACGTCAGCGGCCGCGACGCGCACCTGTGGGCCCTCAACTCCGCCGACGGCACCCCGAAGTGGTCGGTGCCGCTGGGCTACCTGGCGCAGACCCCGCCGTCGGTGTCGCCCGACGGGCTGATCGTCGCCGGCGGCGGGCCCGGCGCCCGGTTGGTGGCGGTGCGCGATCACGGCGACCGCGGCGAGAAGGTGTGGACCCGCGACGACGTCGAGCCGCTGTCCACGTCGAGCCGGTCACCGGACGTGGCATACACCGTGGCGCGCGACGGCGAGAACGGCCAAACGCTGCTCGTGTTCGACCCGGCCGACGGCCGCACCGTCAACAGCTACCCGCTGCCGCAGGCGACCGGCTTCCCGGTCGGGGTCTCCATCAGCCATGACCGCCGCGTCGTCACCGCGACCAGCGATGGCCTGGTCTACGGGTTCGCGCCCGCCTAGATCGCCAACAGCGGTGCGAGCTTGGCCCGCGGCACCGACGCCTGCAGTGGCCCGGCCGACTCCTCCATCACCTCGCCCTGGCTGAAGAAGAACAGCACAGCGTCGTCGGTCAGCGCGAAGTTCTGGTAGTTGGACGGGTCCAGGCCTTCGCTCTCGGAGATCCCGTACAGCATCCCCTGCCGCTCCCGCAGGTCGCGGTTCACCTCCGGATAGATGACCTCCAGCGGCTTGCTGCCCGCTTTGAACAGGGTGTCGAACGTGATCGGCGCGCCCTCGGCGACGTCCCAGTTGAACGCCTGATAGAAGGTCTGCGGGTGCGGACCCCCCACGTTCTGCCACACCGTGAACACCAGGCTGCGGGTGCCCGCATCCGGTCGGCCCGATCGATACGCGGTGCCGTTCGCGTCGAGCTCATACGGCAGGTTGAACGCGTCGGGATCCTCCGCGACGTTGACGAACCCGTCGCGGGACTGCGTCAGGAACTCGACGACCGACCGCTGGTCCGGATAGTCGTCGGGGAAGTTGAAGTTCAGCGTGTAGGCCTTCGTGGCGGTGTGCACCTGGCAGATCCCGTCGGCATCAACGGTTCCGCGCAGGTCGGCGCACGCCGACTGGGCCGCGACGGTCGGCGCGACCGCCGTCGCGGCCATCACCCCTGCTGCCACCAGGGCAGCGATCCCGTGCATGCGCATATCGGTGGTCCTCGTTGCCGACACCGGTTCCTGGCGATACCGGCGCATCACCGCCAGCGTACTTGGCGTCTCAGCGTGACGGCCTGCAAATGAATGCCGTTGCCCGGCTTGCCGCCCCGGTGCCCAGCCGGGTGATGATCACCGAAAGTCGCTGCGCACCCCGCAACCGCAGGCGCGCACGCAACGCGTCGGGATCGACGGCGACGCCGCGCACCAGGATCTCCACCGCGCCCACGTCGCGCGCCGAAAGCACCTGGCGCAGCGCCCGTTCGCTGTAGCGCACCTCGTCGAGCACCTCGAACCCGCGCAACCCGTCGGGCAACCGGTCGCCGGACAGGTATGCGATGTCGGGATCCAGCTGCCACAGCCCGTGGCGTGTCGCGTAGTGCCGGACCAGCCCGGCGCGCACCACCGCACCGTCGGGGTCGATGATCCAGCGGCCCGCGGGCCGCACCGCGCAGTCGTCGCCGTCGAGGTCGGTGATCTCTTCGCCGGTGTCTAGCATCGTGGCCCGTCGGCGGACGTCGCCCGCAAGGCCACCCGTCCACAGACACGCCTCGCGCACGCTGCCCGCCCAAGACGTCACCTCGATCTCACCGGAGAAGCCCCAGCGCGCGACGGCGTCGAAATCGATTCCGGGAGCACACTTCACCACCAAATCGCGGTCGCGATACACATCGAGCACCGCGTCCAGCGCGGGCGTGTAGTCGCGCGGGTCGAAGCGACGCCGCCCGCTCGAACGGCGCCCCGGATCGACCAGCACGACGGCGTCGCGGGTGATCGGCCGCAACGCGTCGGCACGGCACACATCAACATCAGCAACGTTGTGCCGCGCCATCGCCAACCGCACCGGGTCGATGTCGCTGCCCACCAACCGGTCCGCCGAATCACGAAGGGCGGCAAGCTCGGTGCCGACGGAACAGGTCGCATCGTGCACCCTCAGGCCGGCCAGGCGCCGGGCCCGGTGCCTGGCCACCGGCCCGGCGGTCGCCTGCTGCAACGCCTCGTCGGTGAACAACCAACGCGCGGCGTCGCCGAATTTCGCTGTGGCCCTTCGCCGCAGCAGAGTGGTCTCAACCAGTACGGCGACGCGATCGCCGAATCGCTCACGCGCCCAGGCGATGTCCGCCACCATGGTGGCATCCGTCATTGGGCGCGCGGCGACTTCGGCGAGCGCCTGCGCTCCGGCGTCGCCGCGAAGATAGGCGACGTCGTCGAGACGAAACGTTACGACGGCTTGACCCCGGTGATCATCACGTTGTAGAACCAGCTCTTCGGCACCACGCGCCGCCAGAGGTTGTCGTCCACCCAGCTCAGCGTGATCCAGCTATGGAACGCGAATTTGGCGTAGCCCCAACCCAATCGGCCGGGTGGTACGGCGGCTTCCAGCGTGCGCAGCGGCCAGCCCAGCATCGCGGCGGTGAACTCGGTGGTGGCCGTCGACACCTCGACGGCCCCGGCGTTTCGGGCCAGTTGTTCCAGTTGTCCGGGTGAGAAGGTGTGCAGGTCGACGATCGCCTCCAGCGCGGCCGCGCGCGACGACTCGTCGAGCTCGGCCTGCGGGCGCCGCCAACCGCCCAGCCCCGGCAGCCGGGTCGCGTTGGTCACCACCTTCCACGTCAGCGTCGACAGCGGTCGCGCGTAGTTCTCCCCGGCATTGGTCGGCTCGCCGGCGAACACGAAGCGGCCGCCCGGCTTGAGCACCCGGACCACCTCGCGCAGCGAGAGCTCGACGTCGGGGATGTGGTGCAGCACCGCGTGGCCGACCACCAGGTCGAAGGTGTTGTCGTCGTACGGGATGCGTTCGGCGTCGGCGACCCGACCGTCGATGTCCAGCCCGAGGTTCTCGCCGTTGCGGGTGGCGACCTTGACCATGCCCGGCGACAGGTCGGTGACCGAGCCGCGGCGCGCGACCCCGGCCTGGATCAGGTTGAGCAGGAAGAACCCGCTGCCGCAGCCCAGCTCCAGCGCGTTGTCGTAGGGCAGCTTGCGCTGCTCGTCGAACGGCACGGTGGCGTCGAACAGGTTGCGGGCGTAGTCCACGCAGCGCTTGTCGTAGGAGATCGACCACTTCTCGTCGTAGGTCTCGGCCTCCCAGTCGTGGTACAGCACCTGGGCGAGCTTGGAATCGTGCCGGGCCGCCTCGACCTGTTCCGCGGTGGCGTGCGGATTCGGGACCAGAGCCGCGTCGGCGTCGACATCAGACACCTGCGCCGAGTCGGGCTGGAGTTCGGAACTCATAACAGGGCAGCCTAAAGGTCGAAGGCGGCCTTGGCCGCAGCCAGTACCTGCGGCGGATGGTCGACGAAGCGCTTGGCCCAGGCCACCGCGGCGTCGTAGACGTCGTCGGGGGCCACCATCTGGTCGATCAGACCGACCGCCAGCGCCTCCTTGGCGTCGACGAACCGACCGGTGAACACCAGGTCCTTGGCGCGGCTGCGCCCCACGCTGTCGACCAGCCAGGACGTGCCGCCGGCCGGGACCATGCCCGCCAGGATCTCGGTCGCGCCGAACCTGGCGTTGTCACCGGCGATGCGCCGGTCGGCGGCCAGCGCCAACGTCAGCCCGCCACCCAGGGCGTACCCGGTGACGGCCGCCACCGTCGGCTTCGGGATGGCGGCCACGGCGTCAAGCGCCGCCCGGCACACCTGGTCGGCGACCGTCGACTCAGGCTCATCGAGGGTGCGGCGTTCGGCGACGTCGTCGCCGGCCGAGAAGATCTCGTGCCCGCCGAAGAGGATGACCGCGTGGATATCGTCGCGCGCCGCGATGTCGGCGGCCGCGGCGGCGATCTCCCGGTACATCTGGCGGGTCAGCGCGTTCTTCGGCGGCCGCGACAGCAGCAGCGTCGCGATGCCGGGCTGCTCGTGACCGGTGTGCACCGAGACGAACTCGGTCACGGAGTGCGTCCCCCCAGTGCCTTGTGGTAGCGCTCGGCGTCGAAGAACTCGAACTCCAGGCCGCCGTTGGTCTCCGTCATGCCGGGCTCGATCGGCTCGATCTTGCGCTCGACGGCCAGGATCTCGGCGACCGTGCGCCCGGCCAGCGCGTCGAGTTGCGTCCAGGTCGGCGGCAGCAGGAAGGTGCGCTGCGCCTCGAAGTCCTCCAGCGCCCGCTCGGGGGTGACCCAGTCGGCGTGCTCGGACTCGGTGTTGTCACCGTCGGCGCGTTGCCCCCGCGGCAGCGCGGCGACGAAGAAGTAGGTGTCGTAGCGGCGGGTGCGTTCCTCCTTCGGAGTCACCCAGTTCGCCCAGGGCCGAAGGAGATCCGCGCGCAGCAGTAGCCGCTCGGAGCGCAGGAACTCGCCGAACGACAGTTCCCGGCTGACCAGCGCGGCGCGCTCGGCGTGGTAGACCGACGCGTCGTCGACGAGCAGATCCGGGTCGTCGGCCGCGCCGGCGAACAGCACGCCGCACTCCTCGAACGTCTCCCGCGCCGCCGCGCACACCAGCGCCTCGGCCAGGTCGGCGTCGGTGTTCAGTCGCCCGGCCCACCAGTGCTTGTCGGGGCCGTGCCAGTCGACGTCGGCGCAGCGGTCGCGGTCGTCGACGCCGCCGCCCGGGAAGACCATCACCCCGCCGACGAAGTCCATCTTGCGGTGCCGCCGCATCAGGAACACCTCGAGCCCCGGACCGTGCTCGCGCAGCAGCATCACGGTCGCGGCGGGCCGCGGCACCAGCGGGTCGGCCGACGAGCCGGTCATTCTCTCCTCCTGTGTGCGGCGCGGCTACGGGCCCGGCGCGCGAAGTAGCGCCCGTCGGAGGTCTCCAACACGATCGCCTGCCCGAACGCCCGGGACAGCGTCTCCGAGGTCAGCACGTCGGACAGCAGACCGGCGTCGACCACCTGACCCTCGGAGAGGATCAGGCAGTGGGTGAACCCGCGCGGAATCTCCTCGACGTGGTGGGTCACCAGCACCAGCGCCGGCGAGTTCGGGTCGGCGGCCAGGTCCTCCAGCCGCGCGACGAGTTCCTCGCGGCCGCCCAGGTCCAGTCCGGCCGCCGGCTCGTCGAGCAGCAGCAGTTCGGGGGCGGTCATCATCGAGCGGGCGATGAGCACCCGCTTGCGCTCCCCCTCCGACAGCGTGCCGTAGGTGCGGTCGGCCAGATGCTCGGCACCGACGCTCTCGAGCATGTCGATGGCCCGGTGGTAGTCGACGTCGTCGTAGCGCTCGCGCCAGCGGCCCAGCACCGAGTAGCCGGCCGACACCACCAGATCGCGCACCACCTCGTGGTCGGGCACCCGCTGCGACAGCGCCGAACTGCTCAGCCCGATCCGTGAGCGCAGTTCGGACATGTCGGTGCGGCCCAGCCGCTCGCCGAGCACGTATGCCGTGCCCGATGACGGATGCTCGTGGGCGGCCGCGATGCGCAGCAGCGACGTCTTGCCCGCCCCGTTGGGGCCGATGACGACCCAGCGTTCGTCGAGTTCGACCGACCACGTGATCGGTCCCACCAGGACCTGCCCGCCGCGCCGCAGGGTGACCTTGGCGAAATCGATCAGCAGGTCGGGGTCGACTGCTTCTCCTTCGGCGACGGGCACTCGCCCATCGTAGATGTGCGATTTCGGCGCGGTCGGGTGCGCCCAGCGTCGGTTTGCGCGCCCAAATCGCTCGCCCGCGCGACCGCGGCCCAGCCGCTGACCGCCAGCACCCGCCGCGGGCTCAGGCGCAGGACCAGTTGCACGAGCGGGCCGATGCCCACCGCGTAGAGCACCGTCCCGACGCCGACGGTTCCGCCCAGCAGCCAGCCCACCAACAGCACTGTCGCCTCAATAGTGGTGCGCACCAGACGAACGGACCGGCCGGTGCGCTCGACGAGGCCCGTCATCAGCCCGTCGCGCGGGCCCGGGCCGTAACCGGCGCCGACGTAGAGCACGGTGCTCACCGCGTTGAGCACCACCGCGCCGACCAGCATGGCCGCACGTGCCCACATCGCGTCGGGCGCGTCCAGCACCGCCAGGCCGGCGTCGACGGTGATCGCGATGACCACGACGTTGGCGAGGGTGCCGAGGCCCGGGCGGTTGCGCAGCGGGATCCACGCGGTCAGCACGGCCAGCCCGACCACCCCGGACGCAAGCCCGATCGTCATGCCGGCGCGCAGCGCCAGACCCTGGTGGAAGACGTCCCACGGGTCCAGTCCGAGCCCGGCGCGCACCATCATCGCCATCGAGAACCCGTAGCCGCAGAGCCCGGCCAGCAGGGCGGCGGCCCGGGCGGTGTGGGCGACGCCCGTCACGCGTGGTGCGGGAAGCGCATCTTGATCAGCTCGATCTCGCGGGCGATGCGCTCGGCGTCGCGGTCGACGTAGTCGGTGTACCCGTAGGCGCCCTGCCAGCTGAACACCTGCGCCAGCCTGCGGGCCAGTCGTGCGATCCAGTTCTTCATGACCTCGATAGTTACGAGCAACTGGCTTGCCTTTCAATAGCCAGTCAGCGCATACTGGCCTGAAATGTCGATCGAAATGCCCGCCAGAACGCTCGAGGTGGACCTTCTGGTCCGCGAGCTGGGCAACTGGCGGACGTCCAGTCGCAGCGGTCCGGCGTACCAGGGGCTGGCCGACGCGATCCGGCTGCTCATCGTCGACGGCCGGATCCCGGTCGGGGCGCGGCTGCCGAGCGAACGCGCGCTGGCCGACGCCCTGCGCGTCTCACGCACCACGGTCACCGCCGCGTTCGCGCAGCTGCGCGAGCACGGCTACCTGCACGCCCGGCGCGGGGCGCGCAGCACCACCGCCCTGCCGACCACCCCCGCCGCGCAGGCCGGGTATGTACCGCACTCGCTGAGCCTGGCCGCGGCCGCGTTGTCGGCCCCCGCGGCGGCGGTCACCGAGGCGTTCGTCGACGCCACCCGAGACGTCACGCCCTACCTGCACGAGCCGGGCCACGAACTCGTCGGCGTCAGCGCACTGCGTCAGGCCGTGGCCGAAAGATATTGCGAGCGAGGCCTTCTGACCGACCCGGACGAGGTTCTGATCACCACCGGCGCGCTGCACGCGATCGGTTTGATCCTGACCACCTATGTGCAGCCCGGCGACCGGGTGCTGGTGGAGCAGCCGACCTACCACGGCGCGCTGTCGGCGATCGCCACCGCGGGCGCCCGTCCGGTTCCGGTGGCGCTCACCGACGTCGGCTGGGATATGGACGCGGTGCAGGCCGCGGTACACCAGTTGGCTCCCAGCCTGGCCTACCTCATCCCCGACAATCACAACCCGACCGGCCTGACGATGCCGGTCGCGGATCGAAAACGCTTGGCGCGCATCATCGCCGAGACCAGGACGCGCACCATCATCGACGAGACCATCCTCGACATGTGGCTCGACGAACCCTCGCCCGCTCCCCTGGCGACCGAGATGACGTCGCGGCGCGACCTGGTGCTGACCATCGGTTCGATGTCGAAGTCGTTCTGGGGTGGTTTGCGGGTCGGCTGGATCCGGGCCGAGCGCGCGACAATCGCCACCATCGCGGCGCTGCGACCGTCCATCGACATGGGCACTCCGGTACTCGAACAGCTCGCTGCTGCAAGGCTTTTGCGCCAATACGACGAGATACTGCCCGAGCGCCGCGAGATCCTGCGGTCTCGGCGCGCCGTACTGCAGTCGCTGCTGGCTCAGCACCTGCCCGACTGGGAGGTCACACCCGGCATCGGAGGGATGTCGCTGTGGGTGCGGCTGCCCGCGCCGATGAGCACGGCGTTGTCGGCGGCGGCGTCGCGGCTGGGCCTGGAACTGCCCGCGGGTCCGCGGTTCGGCGTCGACGGCACGCTGGAGCGGTTCATCCGAGTGCCCTACGCGCTGCCCGAGGATCAGCTCGCCGAGGCGATCGGACTGCTCGCGCGCGCGTGGCACAGCGTCACCGGCTCGGCCGCCCCCGAGCCGACCACCGTCGTCGTCTAGTTGTCGGGGATCTCGACGCGGCGCACCACGCCGTCGACGGCGTCGGCGGCCTCGATCTCGCTGCGGGTGATGCCCAGGATGAACAGCACGGTGTCCAGGTACGGGTGGTTCAGCGACGCGTCGGCGACCTCCCGCAGCGCGGGCTTGGCGTTGAACGCCACCCCCAGCCCCGCGGCGGCCAGCATGTCGATGTCGTTGGCGCCGTCGCCGACGGCCACCGTTTGTTCCATCGGCACACCCGCCTGCTGGGCAAAATCCCGCAGCGCCTTGGCTTTTCCGGGCCGGTCGATGATCGGGCCGATCACCCGTCCGGTCAGCTTGCCGTCGACGATCTCCAGCTCGTTGGCGGCCACGAAGTCCATCTCGAGCTCGTGCGCGAGCGGCTCGATGACCTGGCGGAAACCGCCCGAGACGATGCCGCAGTAGAACCCCAGCCGGCGCAGGGTGCGCAGAGTGGTGCGCGCGCCCGGGGTCAGCTCGATCTGCTCGCCGACCTCCTCGAGCACCTCGGCGGGCAGCCCGGCCAGCGTCGCGACGCGTCGGTTCAGCGACTCGGTGAAGTCCAGTTCGCCGCGCATGGCCGCCTCGGTGATTTCGGCGACCGCGGCGTGCGCGCCGACCCGGTCGGCCAGCATCTCGATGACCTCGCCCTGGATCAGCGTCGAGTCGACGTCGAAGACGATCAGCCGCTTGGCCCGACGCGACAGGCTGTAGTCCTCCAGCGCGATGTCGACGCCCTCGTCCGTCGCGACCCGGGCCATCGCCGCCTGCAGTTGCGAGTACACGTCGCCGGGCGGCACCGACACCCGCAGCTCCAATCCGGTTACCGGGTAATCGGAGACGCCGCGGATGAAGTCGATGTTGACGCCCAGCGCCGCGACCTCGCGGGCCACCACGCTGAACGCCTGCGCGGTGATCGGCCGACCCAGCACGACGATCGTGTGCGTGGACGGCTCCTGCAGGATGGGCAGACCGTCGCTGGGTTCGATGGACACCTCGAGCCCGACGCCGTGGATGGCCGCGGTCACCTGGTCGCGCAGTTCGGTGCCGCCCACGACCTCCGGTGCACCGGCGACCAGCACGCCGAGGGTGAGGCGACCGCGGATGACCACCTGTTCGACGTTGAGCAGCTCAACCTTGTGCCGGGACAACACCTCGAACAACGCCGAGGTCACGCCCGGCTGGTCGGTGCCGGTGACGGTGATCAGCAGCGACGAGCGCGCGCGCGATCCGGTCACGGCGCCGAATGCTCGCGCGCTGATACGACGACGGGCACCGGACCGTCAGCTGGATTGATCAGCCGGCTGCAGCTCCGCATGGTGGCCGCGTCCGACGTGCGCCTCGGCGCGCATCCGATCCACCATGTGCGGGTAGTGCAACTCGAACGCCGGCCGCTCCGAACGGATCCGGGGCAGCTCGGTGAAGTTGTGCCGCGGCGGCGGGCAGCTGGTCGCCCACTCCAGCGAGTTGCCGTAGCCCCACGGATCATCGACCGTGACCGGCTCGCCGTAGCGCCAGCTCTTGAACACGTTCCACGCGAACGGCAGCGTCGAGAGGCCGAGGATGAACGCGCCGATCGTGGAGACCACGTTCAGCGTCGTGAATCCGTCGGTCGGCAGGTAGTCCGCGTAGCGGCGCGGCATGCCCTCGTCACCGAGCCAGTGCTGCACCAGGAACGTGGTATGGAAGCCGATGAACGTCAGCCAGAAGTGCAGCTTGCCCAGCCGCTCGTCGAGCAGTCGGCCGGTCATCTTCGGGAACCAGAAGTAGATGCCCGCGTAGGTCGCGAACACGATGGTGCCGAAGAGCACGTAGTGGAAGTGCGCGATGACGAAGTAGCTGTCGGTGACGTGGAAGTCCAGCGGCGGGCTGGCCAGCAGCACGCCGGACAGGCCGCCGAGCAGGAAGGTGACCAGGAAGCCGATCGAGAACAACATCGGTGTCTCGAATGTCAACTGGCCCTTCCACATGGTTCCGATCCAGTTGAAGAACTTGATGCCGGTCGGCACGGCGATCAGGAACGTCATGAACGAGAAGAACGGCAGCAGCACCGCGCCCGTCGCGTACATGTGGTGCGCCCACACCGCCACCGACAGGGCCGCGATCGCCAGCGTCGCGTAGATCAGCGTGGTGTAGCCGAAGATCGGCTTGCGGCTGAACACCGGGAAGATCTCGGTGACGATGCCGAAGAACGGCAGCGCGATGATGTACACCTCGGGG
>Ga0182793_1000541_pt1 | contig 28788 bp, 23 predicted proteins | sample Passage237A_FD_130498 | JGI IMG/M metagenome (GOLD analysis project Ga0182793, IMG submission 130498) | Cellulose adapted compost microbial communities from Newby Island Compost Facility, Milpitas, CA, USA - Passage2 37A (version 2) (version 2) ... | reverse complement strand
CCCCCACCCCCCCCCCCCGCCCCCCCCCCCCGGGTGCGGGCGGGCGCCCCGCGGTGGAGGTTGTTCATCCGCGGCCCGGGCAGGTTGGGGGGGTGGGGCCCGCCGATGTAGCGGAACAGCGGCAGGTCCGCCGAGTCCGCCGCGGCCTTGGCCACCGCCAACGACACGCCGAGGATGGCGTTGGCGCCCAGCCGCGACTTGTCCGGGGTGCCGTCGAGGTCCAGCAGCGCCTGATCAACCAGGCGCTGGTCGTCGGCACTGAGCCCGATCACCGCCGGGGCGATCTCGTCGAGGACCGCCTGCACGGCCTTCTCGACGCCCTTGCCGCCGTAGCGGGCACCGCCGTCGCGCAGCTCCACGGCCTCGTGTTCGCCGGTCGAGGCACCGGACGGCACGGCAGCGCGGGCAAAGGTGTTGTCCGAAAGGGCCACCTCGACCTCGACCGTCGGGTTGCCGCGGGAATCGAGGATCTCGCGGGCTCCGACCTGCTCGATGACGGACACTTGCGCCTCCTGGACTTCGTTCTGAGGTGAGTGGTCGGACTGAGCCTAAAGGTTGCCCGGGCTCGCGGCGTGATCAGAGGGGGTGTCCGTTGGCGTACGCGGTCGCCCAGTCGCGCACGGTGCGAGCGTAGCTGTCGGAGTGGTTGTAGGCCCGCAGGGCGGTGATCCAGCCCCGTGGGGTGGACAGATCCTTGCCGGTCCAGCACAGGTAGCCCGCGGCACTCAGCGCGGCGTCGTCGATGTTGTCGGGGCTGATGACGTCGTCGTTGTTGGCGTCCACCCCGTACAGCCGCCAGGTCTCCGGGATGAACTGCATGGGCCCCATCGCGCGGGCGTACACCGGGTCGCCGTCCTCGTCGGCGTCATTGTCGATGATCTCGAGGTTGCCGCCGCTGCCGTCCAGCCGGACCCCGCGGATCGGCGGGGTGACGTCACCGTTGGGCTGGATCTGGGCGCCGCGGTAGGTGCCGTGGTGGCTCTCCACCTGTCCGATGCCGGCCAGCGTGGTCCAGTCCAGCCGGCAGTCCGGGTTCTCCACCTCGGCGACCCGGGCGGCGTAGGCGTAGGCCTCCAGCGCGGCGGGCGGGATGTTCAGCGCCGGGGCCCGCTCGGCGGCCCACTCGCGCAACTGGTCGGCTGGTCTGCCCTTGGCGTAGGTGTCGATCTTCGGCACCGGGTCGCCGGTGGGCGGGGGCACGCCCTCGGGGATCGGGGTGCCCAGCCGCCATGAACAGCTCGACGCGAGCAGCAGCACCGCGGCGCAGATGACACCGGCGGCCGTCAACCAGCGGTTGCGTGGCGGCCCCCCGGTCGCAGGTGGCGCGCTGACTGAGCGTTTCGGCGCCGCTTCCTGCGTCGACACGCTCCCTTCCTCCGTCAAGACACTCCCTCTACCCCGTGAGTCGACCTCTCCATGTTCCCATGTACAACGAGTTAGTCGATTCGACTTCCCGGGGCGCTACGCATTACGCCCACAGCGAAGCGTTTTCATGCGGTTGGACAGCGCAAACGCCTGCTGAGCAAGCGTTGGGGTAGTTGGGAATCCGGATCAGCGGCAGGCCGACCCGATATCGATCGGCGCCGGCACCGATTTCAGGAGTCGTTCGACGTCAAAGTTGGTGGGCGCCTGCGTGCCCGGCGTGGTGACCATGGCCGCGCTGGCGGCGATGCCGAACCGCACCGATTCGCTCATCGACAGTCCCCGCGACAGCCCCACCGTGATCGCCGCAACCATGGCGTCACCCGCGCCCACACCGCTCACCACCGGTACATCTGGCGACGAAAAGCGTTGTCGCTCATGGGGTGTTACCAACAGCGCGCCCTGCTCGCCGAGCGAGAGCACCACGGCCTGCGCCACGCCGCTCTCGACGATTTCGGCGGCGGCCGCGCACTGCTCCGCCTCGGTGTGCAGGTCTTTGCCGGTGTGCTCGCGCAGTTCCCGCAGGCTCGGCTTGAGCAGGAAGGCCCCGGAACGGACGTTGGCCAACCCGAGGCCGGAGGCGTCCAGGATCGGCAGCGCCCCCAGCTCACGGCACACGTCGACGACCCGCTGGTAGAAATCCGGGCGCACGCCCGGCGGCAGACTGCCGCTGGCGACGACGAATTCGGCCGACGCCGCGACCCAACGCAACTCGTCCAGGCAGCGGTTCTCTTCGACGGTGCTCAGCCGCGGGCCGGGCAGGATGAACCGGAACTGCTGACCGCTGCTTCGCTCGTTGACGGTGAAGCTCTCCCGCGTCGCACCGGCGATGTCGACAGCGAAGTACGGCACGCCCTCCTTGTCGAGCAGGTCGGCGACCATGCCGCCCATCGGACCGCCGATCGGAAACACCGCCGACACCGACGCGCCCAGGGCATGCGCGACCCGCGCGACGTTGATGCCGCCACCGCCGGGATCGAATCGGGCTTCACTACAACGGATCTTGTGCACCGGACGAACGACGTCGGCGTCCACCGCGACGTCGAGGGCCGGGTTCATCGCCATCGTCACGATCGTCGTGCGCCGGACGGGTTTGGTCATGGTGCTGACTTCCGTTGTGGTTACAGCCCGGTCGGATACGTTTCGGGCGTCTGACCTTCAATCCACACACTGTCGACCTCGAGCGGTTCCAGTGCTCGGGTGCGGTCGATGTGGATGATCGCGTCGTACTGTTCGGACGGCCGGACGTGGTAGTAATGGCTGTGCCGTTCCGTTGCGGGCAGGTAGATCACGCCGATGGCACGGCTCAGGCGGACGGCGTCCAGCGGTTGCACCGCCCGCCGGTCGATCAGTTCCGACACCAGAAAGGCCGGCCTACCGGTCTCGTGGAACAGTTCTTCGACACTGCCGTCGAGCGCGGGCCGCACCACCTTGCACTCGGCGACGCCGCCCCAGTCACTGGCGGCGGTGACGGTGCCGGCGTAGGTGGTCAACCCGATCAACCGGCAGTCGTCGCCATACCGTTCCCGGACCAGTTGCCCCAGTGTCAGCTGACCGTCCCCGCCGACTTCGGTTGCCCTGGCATCTCCGATGTGGGAGTTGTGTGCCCACACCACGATTCGTGCGCGCGCGCCGTTATCCCGGTGGCGATCGAGATGGGCCAGCAGCGCGTGCAGCGTGTTGGCCATGTGCTGGTCGCGCATATTCCACGAGGTGACCCGGCTGCCGAACATGCCGCGGTAGTACGCCTCGGCGTCGCGGACGGTCTGCGCGTTCTGCGCGGCGTGGAACGCCTCGTCCTCGGCGAGCGGTCCATCCAGCCGCACGTATTCAACGATGTTGCGCTGTATCTCGACCAGCTGTGCGATGGCTTGGCGCTCACATGACGGGCCCGCGCCGAACGCGGCGGCGTACCCATAGGCCTGTCCGTCGTCGGCGGACGTGTGGTCGAAGCACGCATAGCGTTCCCGGGCCCGCGCCGCCGCGGCCTTGTCGACCTTGTCGAGGTAGCAGATGACCTCCTGCATCGAGCGGTGCAGGCTGTAGAGGTCGAGCCCGTAGAACCCCGCCTGCCGTTGGCCGTCGGCCCGGCGGCGCTCGTTGTGGTCGCGCAACCATTCCACGAAATCGCGCACCACGACGTTGCGCCACATCCAGGTCGGAAAGCGCTGAAAGCCGCGCAGCGCGCTGTCGGCCGAGGTGTCCTCGCCCAACCCGCGCACGTAGCGGTTCACCCGGTACGCGTCCGGCCAGTCACCCTCGACGGCGACCGCGCAGAAGCCCTTCTGCTCGATCAGATACTTGGTGATCTCGGCGCGCGCCGCGTAGAACTCGTGGGTGCCGTGGGTGCTCTCGCCGACCATCACGATCCGGGCCGAGCCGACGATCCGGTCGATGACCTCCCTGGCCGGGACACCCGCGGGCGCGTCGACCGCGACACGGGCGATGATGTCGGCGGCGGTGATCGGCGCGGCGGTCACCACCCCGGTGGTCGGGGTGGCCAGCAGGTCGCGCACCTCGTCGTCGCTGACTTGACGGAAGTCCCAGTACGACTCGCCGACAGCGACGAACGGCGTGGGCATCGTCGCGCACACCACGTCGTCGACCACGTCGGCGAACTGCCGGCACGTCGACTCCGGGGCGGCAGGCACCGCCATCACGATCGCCGCCGGGGCGGCGTCACGCAGCGCCTGCACCGCCGCGGACATGCTGGCCCCCGTGGCCAGCCCGTCGTCGACGAGGATCACCGTCTTGCCGGTCACGTCCAGCGGCGGACGGCCGGCGCGATAACCGGCTTCGCGTCGAATCAGTTCTCGGCCTTCGCGTTCGGCGATCTCACGCAGCTGTTGCGGGGTGATCCGCAGCGCGCGCACCACGTCGTCGTTGAGCACCACCCGGCCACCGCTGGCCAGTGCCCCGACCGCGAACTCCTCGTGCCCCGGCGCGCCGAGTTTGCGGACGATGAACGTGTCGAGCGGGGCGTTGAGCGCCGCGGCCACCTCCCACGCCACGGGCACCCCGCCGCGCGCCAGGCCCAGCACGATGACGTCCTCGCGGTTGCGGTAGGCGCCGAGGAGTTCGGCCAGCGCCCGGCCGGCCTCCCGGCGCGTGCGGAAGATCCGCCGGGGCGCGTGTCGAGTGGCTGCGCGGGTGGGTGTCATGTCGTCGCTTTTCGTTAGCGCCGCGGCGGTCCCGGGGTCGACAGGCGGGACCGCCGCGGCTTTTCCCAACGGGTCACTTGGCGGATTCGACCGCCACGCGCTTCTCGGCCGGCTCGACCGGCTTGGTCACCGGCACCGTGACGGTCAGGATGCCCTTGTCGTAGCTGGCCTTGATGGCGTCCTCGTCCGCGCCCAGCGGCAACGTGACCGAGCGAGAGTAAGAGCCGTACAGGAATTCGGAGCGTCCGTTGGTCTCCTTCTTCTCCGAACGCTCGGCCTTGATCGACAGCACACCGTCGCGCACCGTGATCTCGACGTCCTTGTCCGGGTCCACACCGGGCAGTTCGGCGCGCAGCTCGTAGCTGTCGTCCTTCAGCTCGTCCTCGACGCGGATGATGTGGTCACCGAGCATCGGTCGCAGACTTGCCCAGGTCGGGAAGCCCTCGAAGAGCTCGGACAGCTCCGGCCAGAACAACCGCGGGCGATTTTGGACCGCGAGCTTGGACATCGTTTCCTCCTTCGTCGGACTTGACGGTTACGGATTCCATCCGACCACCGCATCCACGGGTGCCGATAGGGACCGAAGTCCTTTGTGGCACAGGACATTTGTCAAGCAACTCCACTCGCCTCCGGTTCCCCGAAGACAAAGCGCCTGCCGGTGACGCTGAGCGGACGGATCCGGACGTAGTGCCGTTTCTCCGTCGCGGTCCACGGCAGGAGTCCGGCCCGCTCCGCCACCTCGATGTCGTCGTCGGTGCGCAGGATGCGGGCGTAGCCCTTGACGATCACGCTCCAGCCCTCCGACTCGCTGTACCCGTCGGCCTCGAACAGCACCCTGTCGTTGATCGCGGTGCTGACCAGCTTGGTGCCCTCGGCGGTGCGGAACAGCACCGTGCGGTCCTGGACGGCGAAGTTGACCGGGAAGATCTCGGGCACACCGTCGACGCTCGTGACGAGCCTGCCCAGTGCCACACCGGACAGCAGTTCCCAGCATTGGCTTACGGACAGAATCGACATCGGCGCCGCGGACATGGCGCAGACGCTACGGCCCGGTGCCCGACACCACAGCGGCCAAAGGTCGCGCGGTGCATGGGACCTTCGGCCCTAGGCGGGTGGCGCACCCCGATGTCAGGGTGCGGTCATGAGCATTGGCCTTGTGCGGTTGGGCGCCGGACTGGCGCTGCTGTACGCCGCGCGGCGCTACTACCGCAACTGGAACACCACCAAGGCCGAGTGCTCCTCGACACTGCCCGGTGACGAACTGGTGGGCCGGCCGGCCGTCCAGTCCACCGAGGGGGTGTGGATCGACGCACCGGCGTCCATCGTGTGGGCATGCCTGGCCGAGATGAGCGACGAGGGCCGACTCGCGCCCGGTGTCGTGGTCCGCCTCGCCCCGAAGGGCTGGCTGGGCCGACACGACGGGCTGTCCATGTCCGTGGTGTCCGTCAACGACGGCGAGGACGTCGTCCTGCGCGGCAGTCCGCCGGCGTTCCCGTGGGACGCCGTGTGGTCGTTCCACGTGCAGCCGCACTGGGAGGACCGCTGCCGACTGCTGGCACGCTCCCGGGCGCGGCTGATGCATCCCCGCAACGTGGTGTTCTCTGAGTTGGCCGGGCCGATGACCGCGCTGGCGGTGCGCCGACTCTTGCTGGACATCAAGCGAAAGGCACAGGAGTCCAGCGCGGCCGCCGACGACGTCACGGCGCGGGCCCAGCAGTAGCACCACCGGACAGCCGGATCGTGGCGCCGGGTGCCAGGTGTTCGACGCGGCCGCGGCACTCGATGATCACCGGCGCCGTCTCGGAGGGATCGACACTGACCTCGGCACCCTTGCCGCTGACCCGTACATGCACATGGCGACCGCGATAGTGCAGCGTAAACCGCAGGGCACCCAGCGATTCCGGCCAATTTGGCGCAAGCACCAGGCGGTCACCGCGGGTTTCCAGGCCGGTGAAGCAGCGCTGCATGAGGTCGACGCTGCCTGCCATCGCGGCGAGGTGGATACCCTCCGAGGTGGTGCCGCCCTGGATGTCGGCGACATCGGACTTGAGCACCTGCTCGAAGAACTCAGCGGCTCGGTTCCGGTTCGCCCGGGCCAGCACCCAGGTGTGCACGACGGCGGACAGCGTCGATCCGTGCGACGTCCGCGCCAGGTAGTAGTCGACCATCTTCGGGATCTGCTCGGGGTCCAGTCGGTAATCCAGCCGGGCCAGCAACTCGCGCAACTCGTCCGACGACAGCAGGTAGAGCAGCATCAGCACATCGGCCTGTTTGGCGGCCTGATAACGGTTGACGTCGTCGTCCTCGGCCTCCAGAATGCGGTCCAGCCGGTGGATGTCGCCATAGCGCGCCCGGTAGGCATCCCAATTCAGTTCCGCCAGTTCGTGATAACCCTCAAACTGGCTGATCATCCCGTCGTGGAACGGGACGTACATCCGGCGGCTGATGTGTTCCCAGTGCTCGAGTTCCTCGGTGGTGAGCGCGAGTTTCTCGCGCAGGTCCAGCCGGTTCGGCAGCGGCATCAGCACCAGCGCATCGATGGCCCGCAGGATGACCCAGACCGCCATCACGTTGGTGTAGGCGTTGTTGTCGATGCCGTCGTACGGGCGGTCGGGATAGCCGGAGTGGAACTCGTCGGGCCCGATAACGCCGAGGATCCCGTACCGGTCCCGCTCGGGGTCGTAGGTGGCCCTGCTGGCCCAGAACCGGGCGATCTCCACCAGCAGTTCGGTGCCGTAGTCGATCAGGTACGCCAGGTCCCCGGTGGCCTGGTAGTACTGCCAGACGTTGTAGGCGATCGCGATGCCGATGTGGTGCGCGCGGTGGCTGACGTCGGGATTCCACCGGCCCGAGCGCGGGTTCAGGTGCAGCTGTTGGCTTTCCTCCCGCCCGTCGCTGCCCGACTGCCACGGAAACATCGCACCGCGGTAGCCGGCGAGCCGGGCGGCCCGACGGGCCTCGGGCAGCCTGCGGTAGCGGTACTGCAGCAGCGCCCTGGTGACCGTGGGCAGTCGCAGGTTCAGCACCGGGAAGATGAACAGCTCGTCCCAGAACACGTGGCCGCGGTAGGCCTCGCCGTGCAGACCGCGGGCGGGCACCCCGACGTCGAGGTCCTCGCTGTGCCGGGAGACGGTCTGCAGCAGATGCAGCAGATGCAGCCGCAGGATCCGCAATTCGTCGGCGTGGTCGTCGAATTCGATGCTCATCCGCTGCCACAGATGGGCCCACACGGTGGTGTGTGCGGCGAGCAGCGTCGCGAACCGCTCCTGGCGACCCAACCGCCGCTCAGCGGTGTCGGCGGGATCGGACGTGGCGTCGTCGCGCCCGGTCACCACGCTGACCGTCTTCTCCACCGTCACCGCCTGGCCAGGCTTGAGCGTGGTGAAGATGTCGTGCCCGATCTCGAACACCTCATCGACGAGTCGGTACGTCGCGGGCGCGGGTTCGTCGCCCAGCCACGCCGTGGTGCGCGCGGCGAGCGCGATGCGGATGTGCGACTGGTTGGTCTCGGTCGTCATCAACACCGAGTTCTCCGACAGGACGCGTTTGGTCACCGCGGCGAGGTGATTGCTCGCCAGGCCGCGATACCGTTCGACCAGCGTGTTGCTGACGTCGCCGTCCAGCGTCGAGCGGACCTGCAGCGTGCCCGACCAGTCCTCGGCCTCGATGACCGTCTGCAGCGCCGCGATGTGCTTGGCGTGCATCGCCACGAATCGGCGCTGGGTCACCGATGTGGTCCGCCCGGCGGTGTCCCGGAACCGCAGCGTCCGGGTGAGCACCGCGCGCCGCAGATCGAGACTCTGCCGGTAGGACAGTAATTCGACCGCGTCGACGTCGAACCAGTCGCCGTCGTCGATCCGGAAGGTCAGCGCAAGCCAGTTGGGCAGATTGACCAGGCTCTCGTTGTCGATCTTGGTTCCGCCGACCAGATCGTCCAGTCGGTTGTACACGCCAGCCACATAGGTGCCGGGGTAATGCACCTGTCCGGCTTTGGCTTCCGGCGCGGCGCCGCGGGTGGCCAGATAACCGTTCCCGACGGTGCACAACGCCTCGCGCAGCTTCTCGCTGTGTGGGTCGTATCCATCGAAGGTGAAACTCCACGCCCCGTCCGCCTGCGCGGACGCCAACCAGTCGGCACAGCGGCGCAGCAGTACCCCGGCCTCCGTCACCCCGTCGAGGGCGAACTGGGCGGCCGTCGGGCGGGCGCGATCTCCCCTGCGCCGCAACGTGATTCCGATACCGCTGAACCGGACCGCGTCGAACGCGTCCTCGTCGGCGAGCTGGTCGCCCAGATAGATCGGCAGCCCCCGATCGCCGGGCGCGATCCGTCGGCGCAGCCATCTCAGTGCGGCACCGGTGTCCCAGTCGACGTTGGGCCGCAACTCGATCACTCGGCACCCGCCGGTGACCCGCAGACCGTGTTCGCCACCCAGTCGCCGGGTCGTGGTGACGACATCCGTGGCACGCTCCGCGGCCACGTCGCGGTAGTCCACCACGACCTCGAACCGCTTGTGCGCGACGCGCGCCCCGGGGATTCCCCTCAGCGCGGCGGCCAGTTCGTCCGCGACCCGCTCCAGCACCGGCATCGCCGCCACCGCCACTTCGTGCCGGTACTCGTCACCGCCGGGCGCGGCCAGTTCGAAACCGTGGCTGCCCGCGTACCAAATGCCCGACAGGTCCACCAGCGCACGCAGCTCGGCCAGCTCGCGTCCGCTCAGCACGACCACCGGGCAGTGCGCCGCCAGCCGCTCGAGCACCTCGCGGTCGATGTCGGCCAGGGTGCCGTCGAAGTCCAGACAGACCACCGGTTGCCGGCCGGCGATCACCCCGATCAGCTGCCCTTGGGCGTCGAGCGCGTTCGGCAGCCGCGACATGCGCCGGTCCCCGGTGCGCACCTCGACCTCGGCGAGGTCGCCGACCACGACGTCGGCGCCGGACCGCAACAGTTGATCACCGCGGCCGGTTCGGTCCACGCCGATGACGAGGGCCACGCCCGCGGCACGACCCGCCTGCACCCCGGCGTCGGCGTCCTCGATCACCACCGTCCGCTCCGGTGCGGAGCCGAGCCGGCGTGCGGCCTCCAGCAGCATGGCCGGAGCGGGTTTGCCCGGCAGTCCGAGCCGGTCGGCATCGACACCGTCAACGCGGACCCCGAACAACTCGCCCAGCCCGGCCGCCTCGAGCACCTGCCAGCAGTTGCGGCTCGATGAGTAGACCGCGGTCCTCACACCCGCTTCGGTCAGTCGGCGTACCAGAGCGACCGTCGAATCAAACACCGGCACACCGGCATTCAGCCGCTTCAAGAAGTTGCGTTGCTTGCGGTTGCCGAGCCCGGATATCGTGTCGCCGGCGTCATCCGGCCCACCGCGTGGCAGCGAAATGCCACGGGAGGCCAGGAAATCGGTGATGCCGTCGAGTCGCGGCTTGCCGTCGACGAGCCGGCGGTATTCGTCGGTGGTGAACGGCGAGTGGTCCTCGTGTGGACGGGCCGGGCGCCGCGCCAGGAACTCGTCGAACGTGGCCTTCCAGGCCTCGGCGTGCACCGATGCGGTGTCGGTGACCACACCGTCGAGGTCGAAGATGACCGCGTCGTGCCGGCGCGGGTCAATGACCACCCGCACACTCATCAGCCGCGCCGCCTTTCCCAGTACTGCTGGAGAGGTTGCCGCGACCGCGGGCGCCCGGCTAGGGACCAACGTCCTTTTCCCAATGGCCGTCCGGCGCTATCGCCGCGTGGTACGCCCGGCCAGGGTGGGGTCATGGCTGACGACAGGTTTGTCCGCGACATCTCGACGCTGCGCCTGCGCGATGCCGAACGGGCCGGCGGCAAGGGCGCCAACATGGGCGAACTGGTGGCCGCGCGACTGCCCGTGCCTCCCGGGTTCGTGCTGCTGCGCGACGCCTACGAGCATTCGATGCAGGCCGGCGGCGTGGTCGCCGAGTTGAGCGCACTGCACCGCGAAGCGCTTTCCGACGTCGCCGACACCGCCCGGCTGACCGAGGTGTGTGAGCGGTTACGGGCGCTGGTGGACAAGGCAGGCATCGCACCCGAGGTCAAGGAAGCGGTGCTCGCCGCCTATCGTGCGCTGGGCACGAATACTCCGGTCGCGGTGCGCTCTTCGGCCACCGGTGAGGACAGCCGCGACGCGTCGTTCGCCGGGATGAACCGCACGATCACCAACGTGGTCGGCGAGAGCGCGTTGCTCGACGCCATCGCGCAGTGTTGGGCATCGCTGTTCTCCCCGCGTGTGGTCACCTACCGGGCCAGCCGCGGCTTCACCGCCGACCCGGCGATGGCCGTCGTCGTCCAGCAGATGATCAACTCACAGAAGGCGGGGGTGGCGTTCACCGCCGACCCGAGCACCGGCAGCCGCGACCGGGTTGTCATCGAGGCGGCGTTCGGGCTCGGCGAGGTGGTGGTGTCCGGATCGGTGGAGCCCGACACCTACGTCGTCGACAAGGAGACCCTCGCGGTCGTCGATGTTCGGGTGGGACAGCAGGATTTCAAGATCATCCGGGGCGCGGACGGGCACGACATGCGGGTCGAGCTGACGCCACAGGAGGCCGACGCCCGGGTCCTCGACGACGACGAGGTGCGCGTCATCGCCCGGCTGGCGATCACGGTCGAACAGCACCACGGCAGCCCGCAGGACACCGAGTGGGCGATCGACGCGGGCCGGGCGTATCTGGTGCAGGCCCGCCCGATCACCACGCTGGACCACCCGGCTGCGGACGAACCCGTCGTGTTGGCCCGCGGTCTGGCCGCCGCGCCCGGTACGGCGTCGGGCCCGGTGCGGATCCTTGACGGTCCGGATCAGGGCGATCAGCTGGCCGAGGGCGAGGTGCTGGTCGCGGCGATGACGAATCCGGACTGGCTGCCCACCATTCGACGCGCCGCCGCACTGGTCACCGACACCGGCGGAATGACCTGCCACGCGGCGATTGTGGCGCGTGAGCTGGGTGTGCCGTGCGTGGTGGGAACGCGCACCGCGACCCGGGACCTGCACGACGGGACCACTGTGACGGTGGACGGTAGCCGCGGCCGCGTGCTGTCGGGGCGCGTCACGGCACCGGTGACGGTCCGCGAACCGGCCGCCCCAGCCGCCGAACCGGCCGCAGCGGTGACCGCGACCAAGATCTACGTGAACCTGGCAATGCCCGACGCCGCTGAATCCGTTGCGGCACAACATGTCGACGGGGTCGGTCTGCTGCGCGCGGAGTTCATGCTCACCGAGGCGCTGTCCGGCCGGCATCCCCGCGACCTCATCGCATACGGTGAACAGGCCACGCTGGTCGACGCGATGGCCACGTCGGTCGGACGAATCGGCGCGGCGTTCGCACCACGACCAGTCGTCTACCGGGCAACTGATTTTCGAAGCAACGAGTTTCGCGGGCTGCGTGGCGGCGAGGCCTACGAGCCCGTCGAGCACAACCCGATGATCGGGTACCGCGGCTGCTACCGCTACATCCGCGAACCCGACCTGTTCGCACTGGAGCTACAGGCGCTGGCGCGGGTCCGTGAGCAATACCCCAACGTGCACCTGATGATTCCGTTCGTGCGGACCCGGTGGGAGCTCGAGCAGTGCCTGTCGCTGATCGACGCGAGCCCGTTGGGCCGGCAACGCGGACTACACCGTTGGGTGATGGCCGAGGTGCCCTCGGTGGTGTTCTGGCTGCCGGAGTACATCGGCATGGGCATCGACGGGGTGTCCATCGGCAGCAACGACCTCACCCAGTTGATGCTCGGGGTGGACCGCGACTCCGAGATCTGCGCCGAGCTGTTCGACGAATCCGATGGCGCGGTTCTCGAGGCGATCGGCCAGATCATCCGCACCGCACGTAAGTTCGGCATCACGTCGTCGTTGTGTGGCCAGGCGCCGTCCACCAAACCCGCGTTCGCCGAGCACCTGGTCAACATGGGCATCACCTCGGTGTCGGTCAACCCGGATGCCGTCGACGCCGCCCGCCGGGTGATCGCGGCTGCCGAACGGCGGATGCTGCTCGAGGCCGCCGTCACGCGGGACCACCGGCACCCCGGGTAGGGACCAAAGGCCCTGCTGCCGGCCGGATCAGCCGAATAGCGTCGATCGTAGACGCTAGTGGCAGGAGAACTCTCATGGATTGGCCCACCGCAGCCATCTTGATTGCGCTGATCTTCGCGCTGATGGTGGTCAGCAGCACATACCTGGTCGGACGGTCCACGAAGAAGTGAGTGGACATGAGTGAACAAATGTCGGAAAAGAATTCCGATTACGGAATCCTGGTCGCCGTCGACGGATCGGCGGAATCCGAGGCCGCCATCCGCTGGGCCGCGGGTGAGGCCGTGCTTCGTGGCCAGCACATGACGCTCCTGCACGTCGTCGAGCCGGTGATCGTGACCTGGCCGGCGGCGCCGCTGCAAGCCAGCATCACCGAATGGCAGGAGGAGAACGCGCGCCACGTCGTGGAGCGCGCCGAGAAGACGGCGTTCGCCAGTGTGCCCGAGGGCAAGCCGCCGACCGTGCACACCCTGGTGCGGTACGCGCCGGTCACCGAGGAACTCATCGAGGCATCCAAATCCGCCACGACCGTCGTCGTCGGCAGCCGCGGCTTGGGTGCGGTCGGCCGCGCGGTACTCGGCTCGGTCAGCACCGCGATGCTGTACCGGTCGCATTGCCCGGTGGCGGTCGTGCACGCCGACGACGCCCGCCCGTCCGATCGCGGCCTGCCGGTGCTGCTCGGCATCGACGGCTCCCCCGCATCGGAGAAGGCTACGGCCTTCGCATTCGACGAGGCCTCCCGGCGCGGAGTGGATCTCATTGCGCTGCATGCCTGGAGCGATGTCGGGGTGTTTCCGATCCTTGGCATGGACTGGCATGCCTACGAGGACGAGGGCCACGCCATCCTGGGCGAGCGGCTGGCCGGCTGGCAGGAGCAGTACCCGGATGTGAAGGTACATCGGCGCATCGTCTGCGACCAGCCGGCGCGGTGGCTCATCGAGGAGTCCGAGGAGGCGCAACTGGTCGTCCTGGGCAGCCGGGGCCGGGGCGGGTTCGCCAGCATGCTGCTCGGCTCGGTCAGCGCGAAGGTCGCGCGCGGGGCGAAGGCCCCGGTGCTCGTGATGCGGGACTAGGCCATGTCGGAGTTGGGAATTCTGGTCGGCGTCGACGGATCGCCACATTCCGAGGCGGCCACGCGATGGGCAACCCAGGAGGCCGTCATGCGCAAGCTGCCGATCACGTTGATGCATGTGATCGTTCCCGAGACGGTGGGCTGGCCGGTGCCCGGCCTGCAGTCGGGCTTCGCCGAATCACAGGAGCAGAACGCGCGAGACATCCTCGAGCGGGCGCACAAGACTGTGCAGTCGTACGCGAGCGACGTCGCGGTGCGCACCGAGATTCGGCGCGACGGGGTCGGCAAGGCACTCGTCGACGCCTCCCGCGACGCGTACCTGACCGTCGTCGGCACCCGCGGCATGGGAGCGCTGGGCCGCACCATCCTGGGCTCGGTCGGCAGCGTCCTGGTGCACTACGGCTACGGCCCCATAGCGATCGTCCCCGCCGACGACATCGAGGCGCCCGACACCGCACCGGTACTGCTGGGCATCGATGGATCCCCCGCATCGGAGGAGGCGACCGCACTGGCATTCGACGAGGCCTCGCGCCGCGGCGTGGAACTCGTCGCGCTGCACGCCTGGAGCGATATCGGCGCGTACTTCACGCTCGGCATGGACTGGCGCAAGTTCGAGGACGAGGGCCGCGAGGTGCTGGGGGAACGCCTGGCGGGCTGGCAGGAGCGATACCCCGACGTGAAAGTCCGGCGGCGAATCGTGTGTAACCAGCCCGCGCACAAGCTCATCGAGGAATCCCGCCAGACGCAGTTGCTCATCGTCGGCACCCACGGCCGCAGCGGCGTCGCGGGCCGACTGGGCTCGGTGTCGACGGCGGTGACACGGCAGCCGCGAGTGCCGACGATCGTCGTGCGACCCAGACAGGACCAGAAATGACCGAACCGATCGTTGTCGGCGTCGACGGATCACCGGAATCCGTCGCCGCCGCGCACTGGGCGGCAGCGGTAGCCCAGAAGTACGGCGCGCCACTGGAGTTGGTACACGGGAGCCCGGGAACCGGGCGCCGGCTCGCCGACGCGGCCATGGCGATCCGCGCCGCCGTGCTCGCGGCGCACGAGGCGGACGGTGCCGAGATCCTCAGGTCGGTCGAGGACGGGCTGCGAGCCGAATTCGGTGACCTCGAGGTCATCACGTTGACCTCCGATGAGCCGATCGACCAGCTGCTGACCGCACGCAGCCGCGTCGCGCAATTGATCGTGCTGGGCTCGGAGGAGATCACCCCGCCGCGGGCGGTGCTCGTCGGCTCGACCACCCTTGCCGTCGCTGGTCGTTCGGCCTGCCCGGTGCTGGCCTGGCGCGGCGACCACACCACGCCGACCGATCGGCGCATCGTGCTCGGCGTGGACGGGGATCGGACCGGGACGGCCGCACTGCAGGCGGCGTTCGCCTTCGCCGAGCGGTTCGGCGTCGAGATCTACGCCGTACACTGCTGGTCGCCGTGGGTGCCGCCGGTGGGCGCGATCGTCCCGCCGTACGCGGTGGACTGGGACGGGCTGGAGACCCTCAAATGGGAGAGCCTGCTGAAGCTGCTCGAGCCGTGGACGCAGCTCTACCCGACGGTGGCGGTGAAGTACTTCGTCGAACACCTCAGCCCGGGCAAGGCGTTGTTGGAGCACACCAAGGACGCCCAGCTCGTGGTGGTGGGCAGTCGGGGCCGCGACGCGCTGGCGGGCACCCTGCTGGGTTCGGTCAGCCAGAACCTGCTGCACCATGCCCAGGTGCCGGTGATGGTGTGCCCCAGTGATTCTCAGGTCACAGACGTGAGTAGGTGACGACACAGGAACGACAGATGATCGGCAGCAATCTGATCTCGAACCGCGCCGTGGTACACATCGAAGTGGCCAACCGGATACTCCTTGAGCTCAACATGCCGGGCGTCGGCCGCCTTGCGCTTGACAAAGGCCGTCGACAGTTGGGCGTCGTCCCGCGCCACCGTGACCGTCAGCGGCGCCGCGATTCTCGCGATGGTGCCGTCACGGTAACGCGGCGCGGTGAACAGGAACCGCGGGGTCACGCGGATACACCACTGCGCTGACTTCGCTCGAGGTTCGCGAACAGCGGCGCGAGCGCGGGGTCGGCGAACATCGCGTGCCCGAGCCGGCCGTACACCGGAATGTAGTACGGCGACAACCCGACTGCGCTCCGCACGGTGTCCCACACCGCAGCGGCGAGCAACCTCAAGGGAGGCAACAACGACCTGGCCGGTCGTCGGGTGAAAGCCGACCGGTTGGGCACGACCGCGCATGCCTCGGAACATGTCTAGGGCGGGCACGTTGGTGACAACGGCCGCATCGGCTGCCCGCGGAGTCGAACGAGATGGGCTCGACGGTGTGGCCGGGCATGGACCGTCAGTGCGAACGGGCGATGATCACCGGAACCGGGGCGGCCTGCACGACGGCCGTGCTGACCGATCCGAGCAGCATGCCGACGAACCCGCCGCGGCCGTGGCTGCCGACGACGACGAGCTGTGCCCGCTCCGCGCGCTCGAGCAGATGGCGTGCGGGTTGGTCGAATTCGACGATGCGATGGACCTTGACGTCGGGATAGCGTTCCTGCCAGCCGGCCAGGCTCTGCGCGAGGATCTTCTCGGCCTGGGTTTCCAGCGTCGACCATTCGAGGCTGGGCGCGCCGCGTACGTCGTCGTCGCTCCACACGTGCAGCGCGACCAGATCGACTCCGCGCCATGACGCTTCGTCGAATGCGATGGCGACGGCCGCCTCCGAGGCGCGCGAGCCGTCGACGCCCACGACGACGGGAAGTTTCGAACCCTCTGGCGGCTCATCGGGTATCACCGCGACCGGGCAGTGCGCGTGACGGATCAACCCGTTGCTGACCGAGCCGAGCAGCACGCGGCGCAGACCGGTTTTCCCGCGGGCGCCGACCACGACCAGTTGCGCCCGTTTGGACAGGTCGATCAGCGTCGGTAACGGGCCGCCGAACAGCAGCTCGCCGTCGACCTCGATGCCGTCGGTGCGGTCCTTGGCGAACGTGACCGCGTCGGCGACGAGAGCGCGCGCGTTGTCCACCCGCTGCTGGATGACCTCTTCGGGGATCGGGACCGCCGGCCATGCCACGGGGAACGCACCGGGCTCGGTCGGGGCCGCCACGTGAACCACGGTGAGCGGGACGTGGCGCATCGTCGCCTCTCCGACGGCCCATCGCAGCGCATGTTGAGCCAACGGGGATCCGTCCACGCCGACGACGACACCGTCATGAGTGAGCTGTTTGGCCATGTTGGGTCCCTCCGCTGCGACGTTTCCTCGTCGACGCTATTGGCGATGACCCGTTGCGCGCCGGAGGCGATGGTCCCCTCACCGAGGGTCCAAAGACCCCAACCCGCTGGTGGCGGCGCTTGTCGGTGGACCGCTATAGGATATCGAACATGAGTTCGAGTCCTTTCTCGCCGCGGCGGTAGTTGCCGTGTTGGCGGTGGTGGAGCGGTTGCATCGGGCGCGTGCCGAGGTGGCGGGGTTGGCGCTGGAGGGGTTGGGGGTGGCCGAGTTGTTGGGGCTGCTCGATGACCTGGAGCGCGACCGCCGCTGCGCCCCGAGTGCTGAGCATCGGATCCTGGCCGAGTTGCAGAGCCGGGTCGAGCCCAAGGCGTTGGGCGCCAAGAACTGGGCCGAGGTGCTGCGGGTGCGGCTGCGCATCAGCGCCGCGGATGCCCACCGGCGCTGCCAAGACGCCGCGGCGCTGGGACCGCGCACCGCGATGACCGGCGAACCGCTGGCCCCGGTGATGCCCCACGTCGCCGCGCGCCAGGCCGTCGGCCAGATCGGCGCCGACCACCTGCGGGTGATCACCGGCTTCTTCACCCAGTTGCCCGCCGCGGTGGACTACCAGACCCGCGAGGGCTGCGAACGCACCCTGGCGCGCGCGGCGGCCGAACTCGATCCCGGCGGGCTGCGCGCGGTGGCCAACCGGCTCGCCGGCTGGGTCAACCCAGACGGCGAGTTCAGCGACACCGACCGCGCCCGCCGCCGCGGCCTGCACCTGGGACCCCAAGGCCCCGACGGACTCAGCGACCTGCGCGGCAGAGTGGACGCCGAACTGCGCGCCTACCTGGAAGCCGCCCACGCCAAACTCGCCGCCCCCGGCATGTGCAACCCCGACGACCAGACCCCGTGTGTCGACGCCGACCCCACCGCCGAGCAGAGCGCCCGCGACAACCGCACCCCCGCCCAACGCCACCACGACGCCCTCAAAACCCTCTACCGGGCCATGCTGTGCTCCGGGCATCTCGGCCGGCACAAAGGCCTGCCCGTCACCGTCATCGTCACCACCACCCTGCAAGAACTCCACTCCGCGGCCGGACCCGCGCTGACCGCCGGCGGCTCGCTGCTGCCCATGCGCGATGTCATCCGCCTGGCCCGCCACGCCCACCACTACCTGGCGGTGTTCGACAAACACACCAACCAACCCCTCTACCTCGGCCGCAGCAAACGCCTGGCCTCACCAGCCCAACGACTGGTGCTCTACGCCAGAGACCGCGGCTGCACCCGCCCCGGCTGCACCACCCCCGCCTACTGGTGCGAAGTGCACCACCTCACCGACTGGGCCGCAGGCGGACCCACCGACATCACCGAACTCACCCTGGCCTGCGGCCCCGACAACCGCCTCGCCAGCAACACCGACTGGACCACCCGCAAGACCGCCAACGGCCACACCGAATGGATCCCCCCACCCCCACTCGACACCGGCCAACCCCGCACCAACACCTACCACCACCCCCAGCACTACCTACACCCCGACAAAGACACCCGAAACGATCCAGACACCCAAAACGATCCAGACAACCAAAACGACCCTGACCCCTGACGGCGGGCAGTCCGATGGCGCGCGAAACAGGCTGGCTCGGTTAATGGTTCAGTCCGATGGACTCGGCCACCGGACAGCTAGGCGCTGCGCGCCTCTTCGGCGTCGCTGTCGGCCTCGACAGGCTCCTCGGCGGCGGCGTCGGTCTCGACGGACGGCCAGTGCTCGCGCCACTCGTCCGCGGTGATCTCGCCGATCGGCGTCACGTCGAGTTCCTCGGGCACATCGTCGCTGCGGCGACTGGCCGCGATGGCCTTTTCGGCCGCCCGCACGTCATCCATGAACGTCAACACCGCCGACCGCAGCGAGTTCTCCGCGTCCTGCCCCACCGCGATTGTCACCGTGCTGATCGCGTCCGGAATCAGATCGGCGGGCAGTCCGGCCGCGGTCGCGCGTTCAATTACCTTCTGCGCCAACGCCAACGCCGGCTGCGCCGTCGGCACGTCATCCATGCAGGAGCGGCGCGCCTTGGCCTTCTTCTCCTGCGCCTTGCGCTCCTCCCACTGCGCCAACTGCTCGTCCAGTGAGATCTGCTCGCCAGCCAGCACCGCGGGCACCCGGTTGCCCAGCTTGCGCACCAACGAGTCCGCGACATCGTCGATGGTGAACGGATTCTCGGGCGCATCCTCGGCGATCCGCGCGTGGAAGAGCACCTGCAGCAACACGTCGCCGAGCTCGTCGCGCAGTTCCTCCGCATTGCCGCTGTGCACCGCGTCGAAGACCTCGTAGGTCTCCTCCAGCAGGTAGCGGCGCAGCGAGTCGTGCGTTTGCTCGCTCTCCCACGGGCCCGACGTGCGCAGCTTGTCCATCATCGCCACCGCGTCGACCAGCCGTTCCCCCGCGGCCGGCGCCGGCGCCGAGATCACCGTGTCCCCCGCCGCCACCCGCGCCTTCACCGCCGGGTGCTCCGGATCCGACGAGAGCAAAACCGGAGCCTCCTCGCCGTCATAGGCCGGCCGCGCCGACGGCAGCGACCACGGCACCTTGATGGGCATCTCCTCGGTGTACTGCACGTCGCCGGTGAGCAACTCGACGGCCTCGACGGGGACCAGCGAGGGGCGGCGCGGGTCAACCAGAACAACCGTCATATCGCTGGTCGCCTGGTCGTCATCGCTTCTGGTGTCCGCATCCGTTGTCGTCGCCGGTCGTCAGAGCCCGCGCGCTCTAGCGCCGAACCCCCTCGAACTTCGTTATATCAATTGATTCCTGGGGCTTCCCGTCCAGCGCGAGCAGCAAACGCGCCACCATCGCGACCAGTTCAAGGTCGCGGATGCGCGGTGCGCCGACGCCCTCGCCGGCCCGCGGGATCGGTACCTGCACCGTCGACGTCGTCGCCCGATACGACGCGCTCGGATACAACCGCTTGAGGCGCAGTTGCTGCGAGTCCACCAGCGATAGCGGCGACAATCGCAGCGTCGACGCCGACACCGCGCTGATCTCCGTCACCCCGTAGTGCCGGCACAACAGCCGCAGCCGCGCCACCGCGACCAGCCGCTCCGCCGGTTCGGGCAGCTGTCCGTACCGGTCGACCAACTCGTCGATCACCGCGTCGACGGCCGCGTCGTCCTCCGCCGCCGCCAACCGCCGATACGCCTCGAGCCGCAACCGGTCGCTGCCGATGTAATCCGGCGGCAGATGCGCATCCACCGGCAGGTCGATCCGCACATCCTTCTGCTCCGCGGGCGCCGCAACGGTTTTCCCGTCCGCCGCCGCCCGGTATGCCTCGACCGCCTCGCCGACCAGTCGCACGTACAGGTCGAAACCCACACCCGCGACGTGACCGGACTGCTCGACGCCCAGCACGTTCCCCGCACCGCGGATCTCGAGATCCTTCATCGCCACGGCCATGCCCGCGCCGAGTTCGTTGTTCTGCGCGATCGTCGCCAACCGGTCGTAGGCCGTCTCGGTCAGCGGAACATCGGGCGGATAGAGGAAATACGCGTACCCCCGCTCGCGGCTGCGTCCCACCCGGCCGCGCAACTGGTGCAGCTGCGACAAGCCGAACGTGTCGGCCCGCTCGACGATCAACGTGTTGGCGTTCGAGATGTCCAGCCCCGTCTCGACGATCGTCGTGCACACCAGGATGTCGTAGTCGCGGTTCCAGAACCCTTCGACCGTGCGCTCCAGCTGCTCCTCCGGCATCTGCCCGTGTGCCACCGCTACCCGCGCCTCGGGCACCAACTCGCGCACCCGCGCCGCCGCCTGGTCGATCGTGCGCACCCGGTTGTGGATGTAGAACGCCTGCCCGTCGCGCAGCATCTCGCGCCGCAGCGCCGCCGCCACCTGCTTGTCGGAGTGCGGCCCGACATATGTCAGCACCGGGTAGCGCTCCTCCGGCGGGGTGAGGATCGTCGACATCTCCCGGATGCCGGCCAGGCTCATCTCCAGGGTGCGCGGGATCGGCGTCGCGCTCATCGTCAGCACGTCGACGTGGGTGCGCATCGACTTGATGTGCTCCTTGTGCTCGACGCCGAACCGCTGCTCCTCGTCGACCACCACCAGGCCGAGGTCCTTCCACGTCACCCCGGTCTGCAGCAGCCGGTGCGTGCCGATCACGATGTCGACGCTGCCGTCCTTCATGCCCTCCAGCACCGCCTTGGACTCGGCGGGCGAGGTGAACCGGGACAGTCCCTTGATGGTGACCGGGAAGCCCGCCATCCGCTCGGTGAACGTCTGCAGGTGCTGATCGGCCAGCAGCGTCGTCGGCACCAGCACCGCGACCTGCTTACCGTCCTGCACCGCCTTGAACGCCGCGCGCACCGCGATCTCGGTCTTGCCGTACCCGACGTCGCCACAGATCACCCGATCCATCGGGATCGGCTTCTCCATGTCGGCCTTGACCTCTTGGATCGCGGTCAGCTGGTCGACGGTCTCGGCGAACCCGAACGCGTCCTCCATCTCGGCCTGCCACGGCGTGTCGGGGCCGAACGCGTGCCCGGGCGATGCCTGCCGCTTGGCGTACAACGACACGAGCTCGGCGGCGATCTCACGAACGGCCTTGCGCGCCTTGGTCTTCGTGTTGGCCCAGTCGCTGCCACCGAGCCGCGACAGCGCCGGTGACTCGCCGCCGACATACCGGCTCAGCTGATCCAGCGAGTCCATCGGCACGTACAGCTTGTCCGTGCCCCCACCCCGCTTGCTCGACGCGTACTCCAGCACCAGGTACTCGCGGCGCGCCCCGCCGACCACCCGCTCGGTCATTTCCACGAACCGGCCGATGCCGTGCTGGTCGTGCACGACGAGATCGCCCGCGGTCAACGCCAGGGGATCAACGACGTTGCGGCGCTTGGCCGCCAGCTTCCTACCCTCGGTCGCCGCGGCGCGGCTTCCGGTGAGGTCGGCCTCGGTGATCACCACCAGGTTCGCGCCGGCGATCACCACACCGTCGTGCAGCGGACCCTTGAACACCCCGACGACGCCCGGCTTCAGCGACTCGTCGTGCTCCAAACACCTTGCAGGCGTGTCGGATTCGCTGAGCTGCTCGACGACGCGGTGCGCGGTGCCGATGCCCGGCGTCACAACCGCCGCATAGCCGCCCGTCGCGACGTGCCCGCGCAGCATCGCGAAGATCTCGCTGATGTTCTGCTGCTTTCCGCGCGCCGACGGCGCCGGGCGGACGTCGACCTCGACGGCGTCCTCGTCGGACAGCTGACTGAGCGTCCACCACGGGTGCCCGCTGCCGCGGGCGGCCGCGCGCGCGTCGTCCAGCTCGATGAACCCCGACGCACCCAGCGCCTCGAGGTCGATCGGCGCGTCACCGCCGATCGCCGCCACCGACCACGACGCCTCCAGGAACTCCTGGCCCGTCTTGATCAGGTCGGCCGCACGGGTGCGGACCTTCTCCGGATCGCAGATCAGCAGCGGCGCCCCGGCCGGCAGCTGCGCCGACAGCGTGGACAACTCCGTCGGGCGCAGCAGCGGCAGCAGCGCCTCCATGCCGTCGACCGGGATGCCCTCGGCCAGCTTGGCGAGCATGTCCGGCACGCTGCCCGGCACCGTGTTCTCCGTCACCGGATGCTCCTCGGCAAGCGCGGCGGCGCGTTCCCGGACGTCGTCGGTGAGCAGCAGTTCGCGGCACGGCACCGCGACCATGGTGTCGATGTCGAGTTCGGGGATCGACCGCTGATCGGCGACGGCGAACATCCGCATCTCGGAGACCTCGTCACCCCAGAACTCGATACGCACCGGATGTTCGGCCGTCGGCGGGAACACGTCGAGGATGCCGCCGCGCACCGCGAACTCGCCGCGCTTGCCGACCATGTCGACGCGGGTGTACGCCAGGTCGACCAGCCGGGCGATCACGTCGTCGAACTCGGCCTCGGCGCCGACGGTCAGCGTGAGCGGCTCGATCTCGGCCAGATCCGGCGCCATCGGCTGCAGCAGCGACCTGGTCGTGGTGACGACGATGCGCAGCGGCGGACCGAGCCGCTCGTCATCGGGATGCGCCAGCCGACGCAGCACCAGCAGCCGCGCGCCGACGGTGTCCACGCCCGGCGACAGCCGCTCATGCGGCAGCGTCTCCCACGACGGGAACATCGCGACGGCGTCGCCGTAGACACCGCGCAGCTCGGCGGTCAGATCGTCGGCCTCCCGGCCGGTCGCGGTGACGACGAGCAGTGGGCCGCTCTGCGCCAGCGCGCACGCCACGAACAGCCGGGCGGCGGCCGGTCCCACGATCGCGAGCTCGGCGAGCTTCTCGGTGGCACGCCGGGTCAACTCCTCGAGCGAGGGGTCGTGCAAGGCGAGGTCGACGAGCCCCGCGATCGGGGTGCTGACATGGGTGGTCCCCGATGCGGTCATGATGACTCCATCGTAGGCAGCGCGCGGAAGTCGTTATTCGTCGAGCAGCTGCGGATCATGCTCGAGGTGCGACAACCCGTTCCAGCACAGGTTGACCAGATGCGCGGCCACCACTTCCTTCTTCGGCTCGCGCACGTCGAGCCACCACTGCGCCGTCATCGACACCGAACCGACCAGCGCCTGGGCGTACAGCGGCGCCATCTCGGGGTCCAGGCCGCGCCGGGAGAAGTCGCCCGCCAGGATCGACGACACCTGATTGACGGCCTCGTTGAGCAGCGTCGAGTAGGTGCCGCCGGAGGTGATCGACGCCGGCGAGTCGCGGATCAGGATTCGGAAACCGTCGGTGCGCTCGTCGACGTAGGTCAGCAGCGCCAGCGCGACCCGTTCGATGCGCAGTCGCGAGCGGTTGTTGGTCATCCGGGTCAGCGAGGACGTGATGCCGTCCAGCAGCGCCGACATCTCGCGGTCGACGACCACCGCGTACAGCCCCTCCTTGCCGCCGAAGTGCTCGTAGACGACGGGCTTGGAGACGTTCGCGCGCTGGGCGATCTCCTCGATCGAGGTGCCCTCGTATCCGCGCTCGGCGAACAGCGTCCGTGCGATGTCAATCAGCTGGTGACGGCGTTCGGCGCCGGTCATCCGCGCACGCGGTGCACGTGTTTCCTTGTCGGGCGCGGCCACGGGTACCAGGGTAGTTGGTTGGATTACCATCGCGGAGTGATCGATCCGTCGTGGTGTAATCGGCAGCACCTCTGATTTTGGTTCAGATAGTTCAGGTTCGAATCCTGGCGACGGAGCAGTTTCAGCCGCGAACTCCCCGCGTGCGGGAAGGGGAAGCCCGATGAATGCCGAATCGGCGGTGGTGGTGCTGGCCGCGGGGGCGGGCACCCGCATGCGTTCGGACACCCCCAAGGTCCTGCACACCCTGGCCGGCCGCAGCATGCTGGCGCACGCCCTGCACGCGGTCGCCAAGGCCGCGCCGCAGCACGTGATCGTGGTCGTCGGCAAGGACCGCGACCAGGTGGCGCCCGCGGTCGTGCAGCTGGCCGCCGACCTGGGCCGACCCATCGACGTCGCGGTGCAGGAGCAGCAGCTGGGCACCGGCCACGCCGTCGCCTGCGGGTTGGCCGCGCTGCCGCCCGACTTCGCCGGCGCCGTCGTCGTGACCTCCGGCGACGTCCCGCTGCTGGACGCCGAGACGCTGGCCGACCTGATCGCGACGCACCGCGCCGGGCAGGCCGCCGCGACGCTGCTGACCACCACGCTGGCCGACCCGACCGGCTACGGCCGCATCAAACGCGGCGCGGGCGGTGAGCTGCTCAGCATCGTCGAACAGGCCGACGCCACCCCCGAGGAGCGGGCGATCACCGAGGTCAACGCCGGGGTGTACGCGTTCGACGTCGCCGCGCTGCGCTCGGCGCTGGGCCGGCTGCGGTCCGACAACGCCCAGCAGGAGCAGTACCTGACCGACGTGGTGGCGATCCTGCGCTCCGACGGGCTGGCGGTGGCGGCCAAGCACGTCGACGACGCCACCCTGGTGGCCGGCGTCAACGACCGCGTCCAGCTGTCCGCGCTGGCCGCCGAGCTGAACCGGCGCCTGGTCGCCGCCCATCAACGCGCGGGGGTGACGATCGTCGACCCGGCCACCACCTGGGTGGACGTCGACGTGACCATCGGCCGCGACACCGTCGTGCAGCCGGGCACCCAACTGCTCGGCGCGACCCGCATCGGCGACCGCTGCCAGATCGGCCCCGACACCACGCTGACCGACGTCGAGGTCGGCGACGAGGCGGTGGTGGTGCGCACGCACGGCAGTCAGTCGCGGATCGGCGCGCGGGCCACCGTCGGGCCGTTCACCTATCTGCGGCCCGGCACGGTGCTGGGCGAGGGCGGCAAGCTGGGCGCGTTCGTCGAGACGAAGAACTCGACCATCGGCGCGGGCACCAAGGTGCCGCACCTGACCTACGTCGGCGACGCCGACATCGGCGAGCACAGCAACATCGGCGCCTCCAGCGTGTTCGTCAACTACGACGGCGAGACCAAGAGCCGCACCACGATCGGGTCGCATGTGCGCACCGGCTCCGACACGATGTTCGTCGCGCCGGTCACGGTCGGCGACGGCGCGTACACCGGCGCGGGAACGGTGGTCCGCGAGGATGTGCCGCCCGGCGCGCTGGCGGTGTCGGCCGGCCCGCAACGCAACATCGAGGGCTGGGTGGAACGCAAGCGGCCGGGCTCGGCGTCGGCGGCCGCGGCGGCCGCGGCCCGCGAAGCGGCCGGAGCCGACTCCGCTAGCGAGACCGACGGCGACTGACCCCGTCGCCGCTAATCTGGCAACCGGCCGACACCGCGGGCCGAACGCTACGTACGATGGGCGCGTATCTTTCCCCGATTCGCGAGGGCACTGTGGGAACCGAGTGGACCGACAACCGTAAAAACTTGATGTTGTTCTCGGGTCGGGCACACCCGGAACTGGCCGAGCAGGTTGCCAAGGAACTGGACGTGCCCGTCACCGCACAGACGGCGCGCGACTTCGCCAATGGCGAGATCTTCGTCCGCTTCGACGAATCGGTGCGCGGCTGCGACGCGTTCGTGCTGCAGAGCCACCCGGCGCCGCTGAACCAGTGGCTGATGGAACAGCTGATCATGCTCGACGCGCTCAAGCGCGGCAGCGCCAAGCGGATCACCGCGATCCTGCCGTTCTATCCGTACGCGCGCCAAGACAAGAAGCACCGCGGCCGCGAACCGATCTCGGCGCGACTGGTCGCCGACCTGCTGCACACCGCCGGGGCGGACCGCATCATCACCGTCGACCTGCACACCGACCAGATCCAGGGCTTCTTCGACGGCCCGGTCGACCACATGCGGGCGCAGAAGCTGCTGACCGGTTACATCGCCGAGCATTACTCCGACCACGACATGGTCGTCGTCTCGCCGGACTCCGGCCGCGTGCGCGTCGCCGAGAAGTGGGCGGACTCACTCGGCGGGGTGCCGCTGGCGTTCATTCACAAGACCCGCGATCCGATGGTTCCGAACCAGGTCAAGTCCAACCGCGTCGTGGGCGACGTCAAGGGCAAGACCTGCGTGCTGACCGACGACATGATCGACACCGGCGGCACCATCGCCGCGGCGGTCGACCTGCTCAAGAAGGACGGCGCGGGCGACGTGATCATCGCCGCGACGCACGGCGTGCTGTCGGATCCCGCCCGCGAGCGGCTCGCGAATTCGGGGGCCTGCGAGGTGATCGTCACCAACACGCTGCCGATCGGCGAGGAGAAGCGCTTCCCCCAGTTGACCGTGCTTTCGATCGCACCGCTGCTGGCGAACACGATCCGCGCGGTCTTCGACAACGGTTCTGTCACCAGCCTTTTCGACGGATCGGCGTAAATGTCAGAAAGCATCATCTACCACAACCCGAAATGCTCGACGTCGCGTAAGACGCTGGACTTGTTGCGCGACAACGGAATCGAGCCGAAGATCGTGCAGTACCTCAAGACGCCGCCGACCCGCGCCGAGCTCAAGAAGATGATCGCCGACGCCGGCATCGACGTGCGCACCGCGGTGCGGAAGAAGGAGTCGCTGTATAAGGAGTTGGGGCTCGCCGACGCCTCCGACGACGAGCTGCTGGACGCGATGGTCGAGCATCCGATCCTGATCGAGCGGCCGTTCGTCGTCACCCCGAAGGGCACCCGGCTGGCCCGACCGATCGACACGGTGCGCGAGATTCTGTGATAGCGCGCCTCGTCGCGCTCGCGGCGGTGCTGGCTCTGACGGGCTGCGGCGCAGAAACCCCTGACTACCAGTCGATCTGGTCGTCGTCGACCACGACGACGCCGACGTCGACGGAAGCGCCGGTGCCGATCGGTCAGTATCTGGAGAGCGTCGGCGTGACGGGCGGACCGGTGGCGCCGGAGAAGCTGACCGATCTGACCGTGTCGTTCCCGACGCCCGCCGGGTGGCACAAGTACGAGAACCCCAACCTCGCGCCGGGCACCCGGATGATCGCGAAGGGCGACACCTACCCGACGGCGATGCTGATGGTGTTCAAGCTGCACGGCGATTTCGACGTGGACGAGGCGCTCAAGCACGGCTTCGCCGATGCCGAACTGTCGCAGAACTTCCGGCGGCTCAACGCCTCGACGGAGAAGTTCCGCGGCTTCCCCTCGGCGATGATCGAGGGCAGCTACGACCTCAACGGCGCGCGGATGCACACCTACAACCGGATCGTCATCGCGACCGGCGCCCCGCCGGAACGCAACCGCTACCTGATCCAGTTCACGGTCACCGGGTACGCGGACAAGGCCGCCGAGGAGGCGCCCGACATCGAGTCGATCATCAAGGGGTTCACGGTCGCGGTCCCCGACCCCAAGCCCAAACCCCGCTAGCGGTCTTCCGCGAAATGGCATTCCAGCAGGAAAAGTGCGAGTAAACCCCTGCGGGATTGCAATCTCGCGGTTCAGGGTCGCCAGCCGCGGGCGATCATCGCGTCCCACGTCCGCGCGATGATCTCCACCGGCCGGTCCTCCTTGATGACGCGCGACACGAACCAGCCGAGCCGTTCGATCTGCGGGATGACCCGCTGGTCCTTGACGTACTGGGCGCGAACAGTCCGGTGCTGGTCACCGTCGTACTCCGAGACGACCTTGAACTCCTCCCAACCCATGTCGACGGTGCGCAGCAGATTCCCGTACTCGTCGTAGATCGGGATCTGGGTACGGGGTTTCGGCAGGCCCGCATCGATGTAAAGCAGCCGCAGCCACGACTCGCGCGGCGACGCGGCACCCGCGTCGACGAGCGGCAAGAGCGCACGCAGCACCTTGACGCCGCGTGCACCGCGATAGCGCTTCGCCAGCAGCAGCACATCCTCATCCGAGTACGGCGCGGCCCGCATCAGCGCGTCGAGTCGCTCGATCGACTTCCCGCGACGCTGATACCGGCCGAGGTCGAAGGCGGTGCGCGCCCGCGTCGTCACCGGCAGCCCACGAATCGTCGTGATCTCGTCCGCGGCGACGCGCTCATTGCGCGCGACGATGCCGCGGGGCGGATGCGCGCTGTTATAGATGAGCTCGATCGGCACGTCGTCGGCGACCCACTCCGCGCCGTGCAGCGCGGAGGCCGCGACGCCGGCTATCACCCCGCAGCGCTTCGACCACAGCCAGGCCGCGTACGCGCGCTCGTCCAGCGTGAGCGACCGCCGCGGCGCCCACACGTTCGGGAAGACGGGCCGATACCAGCGTGCTAATTCGTGCCGCGTCACCACCCCGGACGCGACCGCCTCGGTCCCGATAAACACCTCCCCCATGACGACATGCTGGGCCCTGCCACCGACAGCCCACCGACCCCTCCGCGAAATGGCATTCCAGCAGGCGGCTACTCGCACTTTCTCTGCTGGAATGCCATTTCGCGGCGTCGATAGAGTGGGCGCATGAGTGAGTGGACCGCCGCAGATCTGCCCTCCTTCAGCGGGCGCACCGTCATCGT
>Ga0182793_1000538_pt1 | contig 28890 bp, 22 predicted proteins | sample Passage237A_FD_130498 | JGI IMG/M metagenome (GOLD analysis project Ga0182793, IMG submission 130498) | Cellulose adapted compost microbial communities from Newby Island Compost Facility, Milpitas, CA, USA - Passage2 37A (version 2) (version 2) ... | reverse complement strand
GAGGCGGGCGGGGACCTGCGCGTCGGAGAGCTGCTCGACCATGCGCCGCGCGGGCCCGTGGCCCTCGGTGGTCAGCACGAGCCGCCAGCCCTCCCGCTGGAGCTCGCGCAGGTCGCGGACGGCTCTCTCGACCTCGCCGCGATACGCGACGACGTCTCGGGCCCCGACGCGCAGCACCTCCGTGCCGTCCGTGTCGGTCGCGCCCGGCGAGTCCGCGGGCCCGTTCGCGCCGTCGAGGAGCGGGTTGCTCTCGGCGCCGTCGTCGGCGGAGACCGAAGGTCCAGCCGCGAACGGACCGAGCGTCCACCACCCCAGGCCGCGCGCCTGGGCAAGCTCGCGCGCCTCGGCGATCGTCGCGAAGGACGCGGCGCGCAGGTCGATCGGCACCGCAGCTCCCGCGGCGGCCGAGTGCCACGCGGCGCCGAGGAACTCCTCGGTGGTCGCGACGAGGTCGTGCGCCCGTGCCCGGACCCGCTCGGGGTCGAGCACGAGCACGAGCGACTCGGGGTCCACAAGATCGAGCACGGGCTCCATGCGGTCCACGAGCACGGGAGCGAGAGACTCCATGCCCTCGACCGCGATGCCCTCGGCGAGCTTCTCGAGCATGTCCGCGGCTCCCGGTAGATGCTCGACGAGCCGCGCCGCCCGGGAGCGCACGGCCTCGGTCAGCAAGACCTCGCGGCACGGCGGCGCCCACAAGGGGCGCTCGGTGACCTCGAGCGTGCGCTGGTCGGCGACCGAGAACCACCGCAGCTCGGTGACCTCGTCGCCCCAGAACTCGACGCGCACGGGGTGCTCGTCGGTGGGCGCGAAGACGTCGAGGATGCCGCCGCGCACCGCGAACTCCCCGCGCCGCCCGACCATGTCGGTGCGCTGGTAGGCCGCCGCGACGAGGCGCTCGGCGATGTCGGTGAGGTCTGCCGTGTCGCCTTGAGCGAGCGAGACGGGCTCGAGGTCGCCGAGGCCCGCGACCACGGGCTGCAAGAGCGCTCGCACGGGGACGACGAGCACCCGGACGGGACCCGCGGGGCCCGAGGCCTCGGGGTGCGCGAGGCGACGCAGCACCGCGAGGCGCCGCGCGACGGTGTCGGCGCGCGGGGAGAGTCGCTCGTGCGGGAGGGTCTCCCACGCCGGCAGGACGGCGACGTCCTCGGCGGGGAGGTAGCCCCGCAGCCCCGCGGCGAGGTCGTCCGCCTCGCGGCCCGTCGCCGTCACGACGACGAGCGGCCGCGGTCGAGCCCCGTCCGGGAGCCCGCCGGCCCCCGCGAGGAGAGCGAGCAGGCCGGGGCGCGCACCGGCGGGCACGACGAGGTCGAGCTCTCCGCGCAGGCGCGCGGACTCGAGGGCTCGCTCGACGGCGGGCTCGCTGCGCAGGAGCGGCAGGAGGCCGTTCAGACTCATGGGGGACGCCTTCCGGGCACGACGACAGGCCCGACACCTTCAGGTACCGGGGGTGACCAGGGTACGCCCCCGGCCCGACAGCGGCTCAGGGGAGCTCTCGAGACGTCGAGAGCGCTCGCGGCCGACGAGCGGGCCGTCCCCGCGGGTCGTCGCGGAGACGCCGGGCTCGACGCGGGCGGAGGGCGCCTCAGGCGGTGGCGTCCTCGCGCACGGGCGACTCGAGCACGTCGAGGGCCGCACGCAAGAGCGTCGAGGAGGTGTGCACGGTGTACGGGAAGTACTCGACCTCGACGCCCACGCTCGCCATGTCGCGCTCGAGCTGGTCACCCTTCGGGGTGCCGCGCCAGTCGTCCCCCTTGAAGATCACGTCGAAGCGCACGTGCTCCCAGGTCGTGAGCTTGTCCGGCCAGGTCTCCGCGACGGCCCGGTCGACGATCGCGATCGACCTGACGATCTCGAGCCGCTCGGCGAGCGGGATGACCGGCGCGCGCCCCTTGACGCGAAAGGCGTTCTCGTCGGAGACCACGCCCGCGACGAGCACGTCGCAGCGCTCCCGGGCGTGCCGGAGGATGTTGAGGTGCCCGATGTGGAACAGGTCGTACACCCCGGGTGCGTACCCGACTCGGAGTCCTTCGCGCTGCGCCATGGGAGACAGTCTAGGTCGAAGGGGTACAAATCGGACAGGTCCGAGCGGGTGATTGCTGAGCGGCCTCTGCTCCCCGTCCGGGCCTACCCGTCCCTGCCCGCACGCCGCAGCTCGAGGTACCACTTGGGTAGAGCGAGCAGCGTGAATCCTGCCATCGCCGCACCGAGCAGGGTGTAGCCCACGAGGAAGCCCTCGCGCCACGCGAGCAGGAGGAAGACGAGGCACATGAGCCCGTAGTCCGTGGGCACGACGGCGAGCGAGTACAGCGCCGAGGACGAGCCCTGCCCCTCGAGGAAGTGCTCACGCTGGCCACGCAGGGAGCGGCGCAGCTGGTCGGTGAGGATCATCGCGAAGAACTCGAGGGCCTGCACCGCGAGGAACACGACGGGCACGAGGAGCACGAGGTCGGAGACCTCGAAGAAGCGGTACCAGGAGACGAGCACCGCGATGTGCAGGGCCCCGATCTTCGCGGCGTCGACGACGTGGTCGAGCCACTCCCCCGCGACGCTCCCGGTGCCGGAGAGCCGGGCGACCTGGCCGTCCGCCGAGTCGAGCGCGTAGCCGAGCACGAGGAGCGCGGCGACCGCGAGGGCGAGAACGAGCGAGGGAGGCACGATCACGACGAGGGCGATCCCCGAGAAGGTGCACAGCGCGCTCAGGACCGTGACCTGGTCCGGGGAGAGCCCTGCGACGTGCGCGGCCGCGGCGAGGCGCCGCCCGAGGGGGCGGTTCACGAAGCGCGAGTAGGCCGGGGCGCCCTTCGAGGTCTTCTGTCGCGAGCGCAGCACCTCGACGGCCTCGCGGTAGGACAGGCGCGTGGTCGTCGTCATCGCGACCTCAGGACGCCCTGGACCGCGGCGGCGAGCCTGCGCGAGAAGGCCGAGCCCGTGTAGTCGGTGCGGTGGTGCTCGGCCGCCGCCCTGCCCATCGCGCGCAGCGCCGCCGGGTCCGAGCTCGCGAGCGCCTCGGCCCAGGCCTGCACGTCGCCGGGCTCGAGGAGCACCCCGGTGCGCCGGTCCACGACCATCTCGGGGAGGCCTCCCGTGCGCGAGGCGAGCACGGCGACCCCGTGCGCAGCGGCCTCGACCGCGACGAGCGGGAAGGGGTCGGGAGCGATGCTCGGCACGGCGATGAGGTCGCTCGCGGCGAACCACTCGGCGACGTGGTCGACCTCGCCCACCACGGTCACCGACTCGCGGTGGGGCATCCTCTCGACGATCCCCTTGACGTCCACGGCCTGACCCGAGGGGGGCGGCCCGCCGAGGACGACGAGACGCAGGTCCTCGCGCTCGAGCCGGGACCAGGCCTCGAGCAGGACGTCGACGCCCTTCCACCGGTTCCAGCGGCTCGCGACGAGCACGAGGGTGTCGTCCTCCCCCGCGCCGGCGAGCGCGCGGATCTCCGCGCGCCGCTCCTCGGGCACCTCGGGCACGTCCACGCCGTTGTGGACCACCTGGATGCGCCCTCGGCGCAGGGGAAGCTCCTTCGCGACGGCCTCGCTCACCGCAAGGACCGCGTGGCTGGTGCGCAGCAGGGGCCCCAGGAGGAGCCGCTCGCGGCGGGTCCAGCCCTCGTGCACGTGCACCAGGACGCGCGCCCCCACGAGCCGCGCGAGCGGAGCGACGAGCAGCATCGCCGAGGTGTTGACGTAGACGAGGTCGGGTCGCTCTCGACGCAGGGCCCGGAAGGTGCGCCAGGACTGGGCCAGCAGGCTCGGCAGCGCGGACAGGCGCGCGTACTCGCGGCGCAGGACGACCACTCCTGGCCGCTCGACCTGGACGGCCGCGCGAGAGAGCTCGCGCGTCAGCAGGCGCTCGGCGTACTCGACGTCGTCGGGCAGCCAGACCCGCACGCGGCCGAGCCGCTCGAGCACCTGCACGGACTGCAGGAGCACCCGGTCCGCCCCGTAGAGCTCGTCGGAGGGGTGCACGGCGAGGATGCGCCTCATGCGTCTCCCCTCCGCGTGCGCCGGCCCGAGGGTCGGCGCCCCGCCTTGCGCAGCTCGGGGAGCTGCTCGGCAAGCTCCTCGTACTGCTTGGCCACGACGTCCCAGTCGTAGCGCGCCGCCTCGACGCGACCTGCCGCGCCACGCTCACGTGTGCCCCGGGGGTCGGCCTCGGCCTCCTCGACGCGGGCAGCGACCTCCCGGGCGTCGGCGAAGTAGCGGCCCGCGAAGCGCACGACCTCGCGGTTGAAGTCGACGTCGAAGGCGATCACGGGAGCGCCCGCGCCGATCGCGCGCAGCAGCGAGGGGTTCGTGCCGCCCACCGAGTGACCGTGCAGATAGGTCGCAGCGCCCGCGTAGAGCTGGTCGAGCAGCTCTTGGTCCCAGACGCCTCCGAGGAAGCGCACCCGCCCGTCGGCCGCCTCGTGCACCGCGCGCGTGTAGGCGTGGGAGTAGGGCGCAGAGCCGACGACGACGAGCGGGAGGGCCGCCGAGCTGCGCCGGTAGCCCTCGACGATCGGCAGCACGTTGTTCTCCGGCTCGAAGCGAGCCACGACGAGGTGGTAGCGACCGGGCGCGAGCCCGAGCTCCTCGAGCCGTTCTCGACCGGGCTCGATGAGCGGGGCGCCGTAGGGGATCTGCACGGTGGGAGCACCGAACTCGCGGCGGTAGTAGTCCGCGATGCCCTGGGCGTCGGCGATGAGCGCGTCCGACCAGCGCACCGCGAGCGACTCGGCGAGGCGGTAGTAGCGGCGGCCCGCCCCCGACCACTTCGCGCGCTTCCACTCGAGGCCGTCGACGTGCGTCGCGACGGGGATGCGCGCCGTGCGCAGCAGGGGCAGGAAGAGCGCGTTGGCCGCGTTGAACACGAAGGCCGCGTCGGTGCCCCGGCGGCACAGGTGGGCGACCGAGAGCCCCGTGTGCGAGAGGGTCTCGGCGGCGCGTACCCGCAGCGCGGGCAGGACCACGAGACGCATCCCGAGGTACTCCGCCGGAGGCGGCTCGTCGTGGCTCCCGCGAGGCCTGCGGCAGTACACGGTCACCTCGTGCCCGTTGGCGGCGAGGCGGCGGCCGATCTCCTCGACCGCCGTCTCGAAGCCTCCGTACCGTGCAGGAACACCTCTGGTCCCGACGAGGGCTATGCGCACCCTTGAGTCCCTCCCGCGTGCCTCGGTCCGAGCCTAGACCGGGTCGACGACGTAGTCGTCGACCCTCACGGTCACCGGCACGTTCGTCGCGTTCCCCGTGAGCATCGCAGCGAAGCCCGTGTGGCCGGGACCCTGCAGCACGGAGGTCGAGTCGGTGACCGACCAGGTCCACGCCGCGGGCTCGTTCGCCCCGGTCCAGACCTTCGCCCGGACGGTCGTCGGGGAGGTGCCCGAGACCTCGAGCTTCTGGAAGACCACGGTGCCCGCGTTGTAGGAGCCGGGGATGTTCACGGTGTCGGAGATCCGCGTCTCGGAGCCCGAGGCGTTCGTGCGCACGAGCCAACCGACCATGCGCCCGTCGGCCTTGAACTCGACCTTGAGGCGGTACTCGCCGGCGTCCGTGATGCGGCCGCGCAGGAGGGTCACGCCGCCGTTGCCGGCAGGGCGCTTGTCCCAGGTGGTCGCCACCGAGGTCACGAGGCTCACGGCCGTCGCGCCCGGCAGGCGAGCGCCGGACAGGCCGCCCGCTGCCGTGAGGCCGAGCACGCCCGCACCCTCGGAGACCGAGGCCGAGCCTGCGGTCAGCCACTCGCCACCGATCTCGGCAGCTCCCCAGCCGTTCGGGACCGAGCGGTCGAAGGAGTCGCTCGCGAGCGACTCGAGCTCCGGCTCGGGCTCAGGCTCCGGTTCGGGCTCAGGCTCAGGCTCCGGCTCCGGCTCGGGCTCCGGCTCCGGCTCGGGCTCGGGCTCGGGCTCGGGCTCGGGCTCAGGCTCGGGCTCCGGCTCGGGTGCCGGGGCCGCGACAGAGACCTGCTTCGTGAGCGAGGCTGTCCGGCCGCCGCTGTCGGTCACCGTGAGGGTGATCGCGAAGGTGCCGTCGCTCGCGTAGGTGTGCGAGCGCGAGACGCCCGTCTGGGCGGGTGTGCCGTCGCCCCAGGCCCAGGAGTACGAGGCGATCGTGCCGGTCTGGGCGGAGGAGGACGAGCCGTTCACCGAGACGGTGAGCCCGTCCACCTCGGTGGTGAAGCTCGCGACCGGAGGAGCGGGCGGCGGGACCGCGGCTCCCGGGGCGACCACGAGGTAGTCGTCCACCCGGACGGTCACGGGCACGTTCGTCGCGTTGCCCGTGAGCAGCGCGGCGATGCCCGTGTGGCCAGGGCCCTGGAGCGCCGCGGTCGAGTCGTTCACCGACCAGGTCCAGCCCGAGGGCTCGCTCGCCCCGGTCCACGCCTTGGCGCGCACCGTGGTGGGCGAGGTGCCCGAGACCTCGAGCTTCTGGTTGACCACCGTGCCGGCGTTGTACGTGCCGGGAAGGGTCACGATGTCCGAGATCCGGGTCTCGGCGCCCGAGGCGGTCGTGCGAACGAGCCAGCCGACCATGCGCCCGTCGGACTTGAACTCCATCTTGAGGCGGTACTCGCCGTTGTCGGTGATACGACCGCGCAGGAGGGTCACGCCCCCGTTGCCGGCAGGGCGCTTGTCCCAGGTCGTCGAGGCCGAGGTCACGAGGTCCACGCCCACCGCGCCCGGCAGTCGCGAGCCGGACAGGCCACCGGCCGCCGTCATCGTGAGCACACCGGCGCCGCCCGAGACGGAGGTCGAGCCGGCCGTGAGCCAGTCACCACCCTGGTCCGCCGAGCCCCAGCCGGAGCCTTGCGTCCGAGAGAAGGTGTCGCGACCGAGGGTGCCGCCGGGAGGCGGGTTCTCGGCGAGCACCCGCTGGGTGACCGAGGCCGTCGCACCGTCGTCGTCGGTGACCGTGAGGGTCACGTCGTACTCGCCGTCGGCCGCGAAGGTGTGGTTCGCGCTCACGCCCGTGCTCGTCGGCGAGCCGTCGCCCCAGCTCCAGCGGTACTGGACGATCGAGCCGTCAGGGTCGCTCGAGGCAGAGGCGTTCACGGAGACCTGGCGGGCGACCGCGTTCACCGTGAAGCTCGCCACGGGCGGCTGGTTCGGCGCCTCGACCAGGATGTCGCGCGTCGTGACGTCGACGCCGCCACGGTCGTCGGTCACCGTGAGGGTCACCGTGTACGAGCCCGCCTCGGCGTACTCGTGGTGGGCCACAGGGCTCGTGGTCTCGTCCTGCTCGCCGTCGCCCCAGTCCCAGCCGTAGGAGACGATCGAGCCGTCGGGGTCGCTCGAGGCGCTCGCGTCCACGTCGACCTCGAGGACGCCGGCCTCCGCCGTGAAGGAGGCGACCGGAGCCTGGTTCGGGACCTCGTTGCCCGAGCCCGCGGTGTAGTGGCGGACGATGTCGGCCGGGTCGAGCTGGCGCCCGTAGGTCGCGACCTCGTCGATCGCACCGGCGAAGTTCGTCCCGCCGGCGTCGGGCCAGCCACCGAGGTTGTCGCCACCGATGCGCCAGTAGCCGTTCAAGGAGGCCTGGCCGGAGACGACCCCCGGGTCGTTCGCGACGAGCACGCCGTCGACGTACAGCTCGATGCCACGCAGACCCATGGTCGCGACCACGTGGTGCCACTGGTTGTCGTTGTACGCGAGCGGAGACTTGATCGTCCGCGGGGCGCCCGGGTGGACGCCGAAGACGAGCTGGCCCGAGGTGGTCATGTAGATGTGACGGTCGTAGCTGCTCGAGTTGCCGGTGCCTCGGGTGGTCCCGAAGCCCACGATCTTGCCGCCCGCCGTGGAGCTGGTCTGGAACCAGGCCTCGATCGAGAGCCGGTTGAGACCCTGCTCCGAGCTCGCGCTGTAGAGCCGGGCGTTATTGGTCGAGCCCGAGAGGCGGATCGCCCCGTTCGAGTCTCCGGCGATCGCCCCGGAGACGTTGCGGGTCACGCTCGAGCCCGGCGTCGCGTCCGAGAAGGCCGTGAAGTCCTGGAAGTTGCCCGAGGTCTCCCCGAGGCGCCAGTAGTTGTTCGGGTGGTCCTCGAGGATCGTCGCGGCGTAGGAGCCCATCTGGGCCGAGGTGCCGCTGCCCGTGCTCGCCGAGACCGAGGGCGAGAGGACCGTGTTGCCGCTCGGGTCGCTGACCTCGATGCGGTAGCTGTAGCTCGTGCTGTTGTTCAGCCCGGTGTCGCTGAAGGACAGGCGCGGGCGCTCCCAGAAGGTCGAGTACGCGGTGACCTCGTGGACCACCTGGTTGTTGCGCAGAACCTTGTAGGTGAGCAGCTCGTCGTCGGGGTCGTGGTTCGCGCGCCACGAGACCTGCATCGTGCCGCGACCGTGCGCCTGGAGCACCGGGCTCGTCTGGCTGCCGGTGACCTGCGGGCCGCGCGAGGCCGTGGTCACGCCCGGGCGGGCGAAGCGCACGAGGCCCTGCTGCGGGGTGCCGTTGACCGAGCGGAACTCGCCGGCGAAGACCACGTAGTCCGCGTTGCCCGTGACCTGCCAGGTCGCCTGCGCCTGACCGGTGAAGAGTCCCTCGGTGAAGGTCGGGAAGAAGCCGCGCACCTGCGGAGCCTTGAAGCCCTCGTTGTTGAGGTAGAAGCGCGCGAGCTGCGTGTTGGTCGACACGAGGCCGTAGTCCGCCTTCGTGAGGGCCGTCGCGTAGCGGTGCACGCGCGGGCTGTTCTCGGGGTAGCCACCGATGTTGTTGCACATGTGCGGGTGGCCCGCGAGGTACACGTGGTCGCGACCCGGGTCGGCGAAGACGTCGTAGGTGTCGCCGTGGCAGTCCGCCATCCACGCGATCTCACCGGTCTGCTGGTTCACGGCGAAGGCGCCCTCGGTCTTCGCGAACTCCGTCGCGTCGTCGAGGAAGGCGTAGACCGTCATGTAGACGTTCGTCTGGTCGGTGTTCACCGAGGCGATCGCAGCATCGGGGCCCCACGCGTAGACCTCGGCGCCCGGGTTCCACGGCAGGAGCGCCGCGTTCGTCCCGGCGAGCGCCGCGCTGCCGAGGCGCGGGACGTTGTTGACCTTCTCGAAGGCGCCACCGATGAACACGCGCGAGCCGTCGGGGCTCACGGCGATGTCGTTGACGATGCGCGACTGCACGTTGGCGCTCCAGCTGCGCAGCTGGCCCGAGTTCGAGAAGGAGGCCACGCGCGCCCGGCTCTGCCCGTCGACGGTGTTGAAGGTGCCCGCGATGTACACGGCGTCGGGGGCCACGGCGATCGCGCGCACCTCGCCGTTCGTGCCGCCCGAGAAGGAGCTCAGGAGCGCGCCGGTGTTCGCGTCGAGCGCGGCGAAGCGGCTCCGGCCGGCGTTGTTGACGCGGTTGAAGGCTCCGCCGACGTAGATCCGCGAGCCGTCCGGGGAGGCCGCGATCGCGTGCACGACGCCGTTCGTCGTCGGCGCCCAGGACTCGATGAGCTCACCGGTCGTGATGTCGTACGCGAGGAGGTTCGCCCGGGCCACCGTGTTCTGCCCCGCGGGTGAGCCCGCAGGACGGGCCGTGGTGAAGTTGCCACCGACGTAGACCCGGTTGCCCACGACGACCTGCGACCAGACGACGCCGTCGATCTGGACCGTCGGCAAGGCGTCCGACTTCACCGTGGGCTGCCAGTCGGCGCCCAGGGGGAGCGGGTGCGCGACGGCGGCCGGGGCAGCGACGACCCCGGCGAGCACGAGAGCAGCGGTGGCGAGCGACGCCAGTGCGGTGGGGATCCGCATGGTCACAACCTTCCGGTGAAGGAGACAGCAGGTGCCCCCGGCTTGTACGCCACGGTGACGGTGACCGTGGACGACTCCTCGGCAAGCCGAGCGACATAGGTGGCCTTGCGCGACTTGCCCGGCTTGAGGGTCGAGGAGAACTCGTCCGTGCGGGAGTCGCCGTAGTTGAGGACGGCCGGGGCGCCGCCCTCGTCGTAGAGGTCGACCACGACCTCGTCGAGGGAGATGGGCTCCTCGGTGGTGTTCTTGATGCGCACCGTCACGAGCACGCCCTTGCCGGCGATCTCGCCGGGACCCTTGGCGCCGACCGAGGTGGCCTCGATCGCGACGAGGCTGGCCTCGACGCCGTCCGTGAAGCTCGCCTCCTCGTCGAGCTCGACAGGGTCGAGCACGTCGAAGGGCGGGTCGAGGTCCGGGGACTCCTCGCTCGGCTCGGGCGAGGCGACGGGCTCGCTCGGGCTGGGCTCCGGCTCGGGCGAGGGCGAGACGGAGGGGCTCGAGAGCGGGGACGGCGAGGGAGAGGAAGCAGGGGCTGCGGCCGAGGGATCGGGGGCCGCTACCGGGTCATCCGTCGCGTTCGAACGGCTCGAGAGGATCGCGATCAGGACGACGGCGAGAGCCAGCACCGCGAGCGCGACGAAGAGCCGCACCTGCGGCTTCCTGCGCACAGACAGCTGTCCCGACACGTGATCCCTCCACTTCCTCGAGCAGAATCACGATATCGACCCAATCCGGACATACCTAGCATAAGGGTGCGAATTCACCCAGCCGGACCATCGTCCTGCGGGCCGGTGCCACGGGAGGGTGAGGCGAGCAGCACCGCAAGGACCACGGCGTAGGCAGCCCAGCTCACCGTGAGCCCCGCTGCCGCCCCTGTCGGCCCCCAGCTCGCGGCCCCTCCCGCGACCCCCCCGAGGCTCAGGATCGCGAACAGGACGCCGAGTCGGGCGACGAGCTTCTGGCGCCCCTGCCCCTGCAGCACCGCCGCCACGGTGGCGGCCCACGCGACGAAGCCCACGCCCGCGAGCGCGACCGCGAAGGTCAGTCCCGCGCCGCGGTACTGCTCGCCGAGGATCAGGACGACGATCTGCTCCCGCCAGACCACGAGCGGCACCGCGAGCACCGCGCAGGCGACGAGCCCTGCCGCGAGGCGCGCCCCGAGCCGCCGCGCGCTCGAGGGGTCGAGCCGCGTCGAGTGCGGGACGAGCACCGTCGAGAGGGCCTGCGGGACGAGCAGCGCGGGCTGGACGAGCTTGTTCGCCGCGGCGTAGACGCCCGCAGCGAGCGGACCGCCCACGAGGGACACGACGCCGACGTCGAGGGTGCGCGCCTGACCCGTCACGTTCGCGACGAGGAAGGGCGCGGCGCGACCGAGGATCGCGCGCACGCCGAGGACGCTCGCGTCCCCCTCGAGACCCCGCACGGCGCGCCGCACGTGCCACTGCGCCGCGAGCGCCCCCGTCACGAGGCCTGCACCCAGGGCGAGCACGGGGTCCCCGCCCGCAAGGATCACGGGGATCATCACGAGCAGGCAGCCCACGCGGCGCACGAGGACCGAGACGACGGCGACCTTCGACTCGCCGTCCGCGATCGGCACCCCGAGCCAGGTGTCGACGTTGCGCTCGAGCGCGAGCGAGAGCCCGACGAGCGCCACGGCGAGAGGCGTCGCGCTGCTCGTCGCCCACCAGGCGATCGCGGGCACGAGCACGAGGGCGCTGAGCACGTTGGACCAGGAGTTGAAGCGCAGCGCGGCCGCGACCGCGTCGTGCTCCGCGCGGGCCCGGGCCCACGGCACGAAGATCGACATGCCGCCGCCCGTCACCACGAGGACGAAGCCGACGACGGCGATCACCGCGCTCACCGCGCCGAAGACCGCGGGGCTCACGGAGCGCGCGAGGATCACGAGGGCGACGGCCTGCAGCGCGCTGCCGAGCCCGCGCGAGACGAACACGCCGGCGAACTGGCGCCCGAGGCGGCCGCGCATTCCCGACATGTCCGGGAACTTAGCACCCTGGTTCCCGGCCGCCCCGGCTCCGTTAGCCTCGGGACATGCTCGGGAAGCGCAGCGACTCTCTCGCGCCTCAGCTCGTGCCCCTCGTGACCGCCCTCGGCAGTCTCGCGGCCGTCGCGCTCGCGTGGACCGCGGGGGCGCCGGCTCCCGTGCTCCTTGCCCTCGCCGCGCTCCCCCTCGCCCTCGTCTACTCCTACCGCGCGGCCCTGCCGGCGCTCACCGTGCTGCTCGTGCTGCGCGCGCTCCTCGACGACTCGGGCAACCAGCTGATCACGGGCGGCATCGCGGTCGCGCTCGTCGGGCTCGGCGTCGTCGTCCTCGGCAGAGAGCCGCGCTGGGTCGCTCCCTCGGTCGCCCTCGCGCTCTACCTGGGCGTCTCGGCCTGGGCGGGGGCAGGCGCCCACGGCGGGGACTACACCTACCCCGAGGCGCTGCGCACGCTCTCCGGCGCGGCCGTCGTCGTCGTCGCGGTCAAGGCTCCCGGCAGGCCCTCCGTGCGCTCGGTCGCGCACGTGGTCCAGGCCGTCGCCCTGGTCCCCGCGCTGCTCGCGATCTTCCAGTTCGCGACCGGGACGGGCTCGATCAACAACGGGGCCATGCGCGCCTCGGGGACCCTCGCGCACGAGAACTCCGCGGCCATGCTCTTCGCCCTCGCGAACCTCGCGACCTTCGCCCTCGTGCTCGACTCCAAGCGGCACCGCTGGCTGCACCTCGGGCTGCTCGGGGTCTTCCTGGGGGCGCAGGTCTCGACCGGGAGCATCGGCGGGCTCGTGGCCGCGCTCGTCATGGTGATCGCCTACCTCTCCTCGGCGGCGGTGCGGCGGGCGGACCGGACGATCCTGTCGATCATCGGCGTCGGGCTCGCGGTCTACGCCGCCGTCACCTCCCAGGTGGGGGCGCAGCGCCTCGCGGAGTACACGGGAGGCAGCTCCGAGGAGACCTCTTTCGCGTGGCGCGTCCAGGCCTGGGGCGAGGTGCTCGCCTTCTGGCGCGCCAACCCCGTGTGGGGCAACGGGATCGGCTCGACGGCCGCGCCCACCGTGCTCGGCGGCGCCATCCCGCACAACGAGTACGTGCGCCTCCTCGCCGAGCTGGGCCTCGTGGGCCTCGGGCTCACCCTCGTGGCCGGGATCCTGCTCGCCCGTTCGCTCGTTCGCGCGGGCCGGACGAGCCCCTACCCCGCCGCCGGGGCGCTCGCGCTCGCGACCCTCACGGGCATGGCCGTCAACGCCCTCGCGGCCAATACGATGCTCTACTCGGTGTCCTTCTACGTCTCGCTCTTCGTGATGGGGTCGTGCTGGCGGCTCGTCCAGGGCGAGCAAGCGAGTGAAGATCCGGGAGAGATCACCCATCGGTGGGACACGGGTCATGTCCCAGAGGTCACGACTCGGTAGCATTCGTCCAGTTCGCCCGGCACGCTGCCGGGATCTGCGACGGAGGGGCGCGCGTGGAGCTTCGCGACATCTTGTCGATGCTGCGCAACCACTGGCTCGGCATCATGCTCCTGACGCTCGCCTCGGTCCTGCTCGCGGGCTTCGTCACCGTGACCGCCGAGCCCGAGTACCGCGCGACGAACTCCGTGCTCGTGACCGTGGTCTCGGGCGACTCGATCTCGGACCTCAACCAGGGCGCGTCCTTCGTCTCGCGCCAGGTGCGCACCTACGCCGAGGTCGCGCGCTCGCCGCGCGTGCTCGAGCCGATCATCCAGAAGCTCGGCGTGCGCTCGAGTGCCCGCGCCCTGCGCCAGGACGTGCAGGCGAGCGTCAAGGGCGAGATCCAGATCATCGACATCACCGTCACGCGCCCCTCGGCGCGCGAGGCGGCCGCGATCGCCGACGCCGTCGCCGAGCAGCTCTCGACCGTGGTCGAGGACCTCTCCCCCGCCCGGGCCGACGGCTCGCCGAGCGTCGAGATCGACTCGATCGCCGCGGCCGTCGTGCCGGGAGCGCCGTCCTCCCCGGACCCGCAGCGCAACCTTGCCCTCGGCATCGTCGTCGGCCTCGTGCTCGGCTTCAGCTGGGCCGCGATCCGCACGACCCTCGACACCAAGGTCCGCTCGGAGTCCGACGTCCAGCAGATCGTCGACGTGCCGATCCTCGCGACCGTCGGCCACGACCCGCGCGCGAGCGGCAAGGTCCCCGCCTACCTCGCCCCCGAGCTCTCCCAGCGCGCCGAGGAGTACCGCCAGCTGCGCACGAGCCTGCAGTTCGTCGAGGCGGCCCACCGGCCCAGGAGCATCGTCGTCACGAGCTCGCGCGGCGGCGAGGGCAAGTCCGTCACCTCGCTCAACCTCGCCCTCGCCCTCGCCCACTCCGGGACGAAGGTGTGCCTCGTCGACGCCGACCTGCGCCGCCCCTCGGTCGCCGAGTACCTGGGCCTCGAGGGCTCCGCGGGCCTGACCACCGTGCTCATCGGGCGCGCGAAGGTCGAGGACGTGCTCCAGCCCGTGGGCGGGCACGGCCTGCAGGTCCTCACGGCCGGTCGCATCCCGCCCAACCCCTCCGAGCTGCTCGGCTCCCAGCGCATGGTCGAGCTCATCGAGGAGCTCGAGTCACGCTTCGATCTCGTGATCCTCGACTGCGCCCCCCTGCTGCCCGTGGCCGACGCCGCGGTGCTCAGCCGGCTGAGCGACGGCGTGGTCCTCGTGGTGGGCTGCGGGATCGTCACGCGTGACCAGCTCTCCGAGACGCGGCGCAAGCTCGAGATCGTCGGCACCCGTCCGCTCGGTCTCGTGGTGAACCGCGCGCGCCGTTCGAAGCGCGAGTCGCGCACCTACGGCTACCCGACGGTGCCCGAGGTCAAGGACGAGGTCATCCCCGAGCCGATCGCCCTCGAGGCCGTCCTGGACGAGCCCGAGTCGGGGAGCGCCGGACCTGGCTCCACGGAGGTGGCGCCCCCGGCACAGGGCAGGGAGGGCTCGCCCGCTCCCGAGGCCGAGGCGGGCGAGCCGGACGACGCTCCCGACGCGCCGGGCGAGGTCGCCGACCTCGAGGACGCGCCGCGCGCTGAGGACGCCGAGCCTGCCGGGGAAACCGAGCTTGCGGAGCTCGCCGGGCCTGCAGAGGACCCCGAGGCTGCGGAGGACCCCGAGGCCGCGGACGACGCCGCTCCCGCGAAGGGCAAGAAGAACGCGAGGGCGCACGAGGAAGCAACGAGCGCTCCCGCCTCGCCGCGTCCCGCGCACGCCGCCCCCGCTCCGCTCGAGCTCCCCGCGAACATCCTCGAGGAGGAGGACGAGGACGACCTCACCCTCGACATCCCGAGCTCCCCGGTGACCTCTGCCGCAGTCCGGACCCCGGCCGGTCCAGAGCGCGAGGACTGAGCGACGATGCCCTCCGCGGCTCCCCTCTCCGGCCGCACGCTGACCCGGAACGTCTGGATCACCGCGACGGGCTACCTGCTCCCGATGCTCGCGGCCTTCGCCACGGCCCCGATCCTCGCGCGCCAGCTCGGCGTCGAGGACCGTGGTCACCTCGCCGCCGCGACGGCCCCCTTCCTGCTCGTCTCGGGAGCCCTGACCCTTGGCGTGCCCGAGTCCCTCACCTACGCCGTCGCGCGCGGCACCGCGCGCCCCAGGGCCCTGCTCGGACGCGCCCTGGTGATCCTGCTCCTCGCCGGGGCGATCGCCGCGGGGATCCTCGTCCTCGGTGCCGGGGCCCTCTCGGCGGGCTCCGAGCCCGTGCGTCGCATCATCGTCCTCTCCGCCGCGGCGACCGTCCCCGCGCTCTTCGTCGGGGCCCTGCGCGGGGCGGCCTCGGGCCTGCACCGGTGGACCCGCGTCACGGTCGAGCGCTCGATCTCCGCCGGGGTGCGCCTCGTGGGCATCGTGGGGCTCGCTCTCCTGGGCCAGCTCAGCGTCTCGACGGCCGCCGTCGTGCTCGTCGCGGCTCCCGTGCTGGGAGGTGCGGCCTATCTCGGTCTCGGCAGGCTCCTCGAAGCCGAGGCCGTCCCCGAGGCCCCGCGCACCCCGCTGCTCGGCTACGGGCTGCGCGTGTGGGTCGGGGCGCTCTCGGGCCTGCTCCTCCTGCGCCTCGACCAGACGATCATCGCCCCGCTGTCCTCGGCGACCGAGCTCGGCTACTACGCGCTCGCCGTGACGATCGCCGAGGTGCCGCTCCTGCTCACCGCCGCGGCGCGCAACGTCATGTTCGCCGCCGACTCCTCCGAGCCCGACGCCGCGCGCCTCGCGACCACCGCGCGCCTCGTCACGGCGCTGTGCCTGCTCGCCGCCCTCGGGATGGCCGCGCTGCTGCCCTGGGCGATCCCCGTCGTCTTCGGCCCCGAGTTCGGTCCCGCTCTGCCCGTGACCCTCGTGCTGCTGCTCGCGATGGTGCTCGGCAACCCCGGCTCCTTCGCGGGCTCGGGGCTGAGCTCGCGCGGCCGACCCGGGCTGCGCTCGACCTCCCTCGTCATCGCGTGCCTCGTGAACATCGCCCTGCTCGTGTGGCTCGTGCCGGTCCTCGGCGCGATGGGCGCCGCGTGGGCGACCCTCGTGGGCAACGTCGTCGCCGCGGGGCTCAACCTCGTGTGGCTGCGCCACTTCTTCGGGGTGCCGATGCGTGAGTTCCACGGGCTGCGCCGCGCCGACGTGGCGGCGGCCCGCCGACTGCTCTCCCGCTCGAGCAAGGAGGCCGCGTGACCGAGCCCCTCGAGCCCGACCGGTACTCGGGCCTGCGGCGCCGATGGTGGCAGCTGAGCCTCGTCGCGCCGCTCGTGTGGCGGAACCTCACGAGCCGCCGACCCGTCACGGGGACGGGGCCGGTGGTGAGCCTCACGAGCTTCGGCTCGCGCACGCGCCGGGTGCACCTGACGATCGAGTCGATCGCGCGCGGCTCGGTCCGCCCGCGCCGCATCGTCCTGTGGCTCGACGAAGCCGAGCAGCTCGCCCGCCCTCCGCGCGCCCTGCGTCGCCTCGAGCGCCGCGGCCTCGAGATCCTCGCGTGCGAGAACCTCGGGCCGCACAAGAAGTACTTTCCCTACGTCTCGAGCGTCCCGCGGCACTCCGAGCCCCTCGTGACCGCCGACGACGACACGGTCTACCCCGTCGACTGGCTCGAGCGCCTCGCGGCCGCCCACGAGGCGCACCCCGGGGAGGTTCTCTGCCACCGCGCGCGCCGTGTCACCTTCGACGCGGACGGGACCCTCGCTCCCTACGAGGCCTGGCCGCTCGCCGAGGACGCCGAGCCCACGTGGCGCAACCTCCCCACGGGCGTCTCAGGAGTCCTCTACCCGCCGCGCATGCTCGAGGCGCTGCGCGAGGCGGGCGAGGCCTTCCGCGAGTGCGCCCCGCGCACCGACGACATCTGGCTGCACGCGACCGCCCTGCGCACGCGCACCCCCGTGCGCCAGATCTCCTCTCGCCCCGGCCTCTTCCCGCTCCTGCCCGGGTCGCAGCGCGAGAGCCTCACGAGCACCAACAAGCACGGCTCGGGCAACGACGAGGCCCTGCGGGCGACCTACTCGGCCGAAGAGCTCGAGCTGCTCGGCCGCTGAGCGAGCACGAGCACGAGCAGCGGGACCGCGACCGCGGGCAGCAGACGGATGCGGTCGGTCGTGACGAAGGGCACCTCGAGGCTCGACATGACGAGCAGGGCCGCGAGGAAGAGCACGCCCCAGGCCCACCCGCGCGCCACGTCCCGCACGGCACGGACGGCCGCGAGGACCAGGAGCGCCGCGGTGGCGACCACGAGGAGGACTCCCCCGCTCACGAGCACCTGCGCCGCGAGGTTGTGCGCGTGCGAGGCGTGGCCACCCAGGTTGTCCTCGGTCGTCGCGACGAGCTTGAAGATGTCCGCGCCCCAGCCGAGCCAGGGCTCCTGGGCGAAGCGTTCGCGCGAGAACTGCCACAGCGCCCCGCGGTTGTTGAAGGCGCTCGGCGCGCTCACGAGCCACGGCAGCGCGAGGACGAGGAGCCCGAGCCCCGCGAGCCCGACCGCCGAGAGCCGCGCGGCGAGGGTCCCCCGCGCGAACCGCAGGACGAGGGCCACCACCACGACGAGGACGGCGGCCCCCCATGCGGTGCGCGAGGCGCTCCACACGAGCGCGAGCCCGAGGACCACCAGTCCGCCCACGCGCAGGGAGAGCCTGCGGATCACGAGCACTGCGGGCAGCCCGAGCACGAGCACGAGGGCGAGGTCGTTGCCCGAGAGCATGATCCCCGCGAGCACCCCGAAGGGGCCCACGGGCTTCTCGAGCTCGGCGCCCTCGGCCCGCTCGTAGATCCCCGCCCAGGGGACGAGGGCCCCGAGCGCGATGCTCAGGAGGGCCGTGACCACCGTGAGGTAGCCGAGGATCTCGACCACCTCGAGCCGCGGTCTCGCGGCCCACAGCGCCACGACGATCGCGGGGTAGACGAGGGCGAGGGGACCCGGCGGTCGGTCGAGCACGACGAGCCGCGCGACGACGACGGCCCAGGGGACGAGCGCGAGCGCGAGCAGCGGCCACTGCCCCCAGGGCAAGGAGCGCCACCGCAGCACGAGGACCACGAGCGCGACGAGCAGCACGGCCCCGTTGGTCGCCGTCGTGAGGGTCGCGGCCCACACGGGGACCTCTTGAGCCCCTTCCGTGATCGGGGTCCACCTCTTGGGTCGCGAGAGGCTCACGGCGAGCTGTTGCAGCGAGAGCAGGGCCCACACGGCGAGCACGACGAGGGAGTCGGGAGCGCGCCAGCCCGGCGCAGCGCGAGGAAGGAGCTCGAGGCTCACCGGGCCTCCGTGACCTTGAGCCAGGAGCGCAGCAGGACGAGCCGCACGAGGCTTGCGAACCGGGCCACCGCGCTCGGCGCCGCGACGCGCTCGACGCTCGCGAGCTGAGCCGCAAGGATGCGCCGGTCGCGAGGGCTCAGCAGCTCGGCGTGCTTGCTGACGTACCTGCGGATCCCCTCGGCGCGGCGCGGCGTCTTGTCGGTGAGCTGACCCGCGGAGTGCACGCGGTAGCGCACGAGCCCCTCGGGGACGACGGCGTAGCGGGCCCCTGCCGCGAGCGCGCGCACGAGGAGGTCCTTGTCGTTCGAGACCGGCAGCGTCGGGTCGAAGCCCTCGAGCTCGCGGTAGCGCTCGGGGCGCATGAGGAAGTTCGAGCCCACGAAGCCGGGGTTGCGCGCGACGACCTCGCTCGCCGAGAGACCCTCGACCATGCGCGGCACCGTGAACCCCGGGTCGTCGGGCTCGATCCACGCGACCACGAAGTCGAGCTCGCCGAGGGCGGCAACCGTGCGGGCGAGGAACTGGGGGTGCCAGGCGTCGTCGTCGTCGAGGAAGGCCACGAGCGGCGTGCTCACGAGCGCCGCCCCCGCGTTGCGCGAGGCCCCGGCCGTGCCCGCGCCCGGCCCCGAGGAGTCGAGGTAGCGCACGGGGAAGCTCGCGCGGGCCGCCCAGCGCTCGACGAGGGCCCTGGTGCTCGGAGCACCGAGGTCGTCGGAGACGATGAGCGCGGCAGGGGCGAGCTCTTGGGCGAGGACGGAGGCGATCGCCTCCCCGAGGAACTCGTCCCGCGCGTGCGTGGGGACGACGACGGTGACCTCAGAGCTGGCCACGGACCCACTCCCACTGGCGGGCAAGGCCCTCGGAGATGCCCACGCGCGGCTCCCAGCCGAGCAGCTCTCGCGCCCGGCTCGCGTCCCCGCCCGTGCGCGCGACGTCACCGTCGGAACGTCCGAGGCGACGCACGCGGACTCGAGAGCCCGCGAGACCGCTGATCTCCTCGAGCACCTCGTTCACCGACACGTTCGTGCCCCCGGCCACGTTGAGCACCGTACCGGGCTTCACGGGCACCGTGGCGGCGAGCAGGTTCGCGCGCACGACGTCGTCGACGAAGGTGAAGTCGCGGACCTGCTCCCCCGTGCCGAAGACCGTCACGGGCTCGCCCTTCGCGGCGGCCGTGAGGAAGCGCGTGAAGGCCATGTCGGGGCGCTGGCGCGGGCCGAAGACGGTGAAGTAGCGCAGCGAGACGGTCGGCACCCCGAACTGGCTCGCATACAGGCAGCACAGGTGCTCCGCCGCGAGCTTCGTGACCCCGTAGGGGCTGATGGGGGCGGGGCGGTCGAGCTCGGTCGTCGGGAAACGCTCGGCGTCGCCGTACACCGAGGAGGACGAGGCGTAGACGAGTCGGGAGAGCTGCGGGTGCAGGCGCGCGGCCTCGAGCAGGGCCTGGGTCGCGGCGACGTTCGCGTCGAGGTAGACCCCGAACTCCGAGCCCCACGAGGAGCGCACGCCCGGCTGGCCGGCCTGGTGGAAGACGACGTCGACCCCCTCGAGCAGAGCGAGGAGGTCCACCTCGAGCAGCGAGGCGCGCAGCACCTGCACGCCCGGGCCGAGGCGCGCGAGGTTCTCCTCCTTGAGCGCGGGCTCGTAGTAGTCGGTGAGGGCGTCGATGCCGAGCACGTCCCAGCCCTCGGCCTCGAGCGCGGCGGCGATCGAGGAGCCGACGAATCCCGCGACCCCGGTGACGAGAGCCTTCATCGCGACCTGCGCGCCGCGAGGAGGGAGCGGAGGGCCACGACGGCGAAGGCCGGTCCGCGCACGAGGTAGCGGCGCGCGAGCCGGCGCGGCTCCTGGAGCAGGCGGAAGGCCCACTCGAGGCCGACCCGCTGCACGATCCGCGGTGCGCGCTTCTTGGTGCCCGCGACGAAGTCCACCGCGGCTCCCGCCCCGATGTAGACGGCCGGGGGCAGCTTCGCGCGCCAGCGCGAGACCCACACGTCCTGCTTGGGCGAGCCGAGGCACACGAAGACGAGGTCGGGCTCGAGGGCGGCGAGCTCCTCGACCACGGTCATCGAGGCGGGGTCGTCGACGCTCGCGATGCGCGGGAACTCCACCGCGACGACGTCGGCGTCGACCTGGTCGCGCAGCACCGCGGCGGCGTGCTGCGCGACGCCCGGCCCCCCGCCCGTGAGTGCGATGCGCCAACCGCGCTCGGCCGCCACGCGGGCCGCGAGCGGGAGCAGGTCCGCGCCCGTGAGCCGCTCGAGCCGGCGCGCCCCGAGTCGGTGGCCGAGCACCACGAGGGGGAAGCCGTCGGTGATGCGGATGCTCGCCTCGTCGTAGGCCGTGCGCAGCGCGGCGTCGGTGCGCAGGGTCAGCGTCTGGTCCACGTTGGGCGTGATGATCGAGTGCACCTCGCGCGTGGGAAGCATCGCGGCGATCGCCTCGACGAGCTCGTCCGCCCCGCCCAGGAAGAGCTCCTGGCCGGCGAGCCGCACGCTCCCGCGCGGCCCCGGCTCCATGAGCACCTCACGGCGCTCAGTGGATCGAGGCACCGAGGATCCCCGCCACGAGGTGGGGTGCGCTGAAGGCGACGACGCTCGCCTGGGCGGCTCGTCGGTCGAGACCGGCAGCACGTCGGAGTGCGTCAGCAAGCTCATCGGTGTCCCTCCCGCAGACAAAACCGTTGTGGCCGGGGGCGACGAGGGCGCCTGTGTCGGAGCCCTCCGTCACGACCGCCGGCAGCCCCGTGGCCATCGCCTCGACGAGCACGCGGGGGAAGCCCTCGTAGCCCGGGTGCGAGGTCATGAGGAACACGCCGGCCCCGCCCAGGACGGCGCCGACCTCCTCGGGCGCGAGGCGGCCCAGGAGCCGCACGCGACGACGGACCTCGGGCGCGAGGCGCGCGACCGCGGTCTCGAGCTCGGGCATGAGCGTCCCGTCGCCCACGAGGTCGAGAGACCAGGGCTCGGAGGGCGCGAGCTCGGCGAGGCGGGCGAAGGCGCGCACCGCGAGCAGCGGGTCCTTGGGCGCCTCGAGGCGGCCCACCCACACGAGGCGGTGCGGGTCGGGCGACTCGGCCCGGAACTGCACGACCTGGGGGTCGTACCAGGTGGGCGAGAAGCGCGTCGCCTCATTGAGCGGGCGCAGCTGCTCGGCGTAGTCCTCGTTGAAGACCCAGCCCTCGCGCGCCCTGCGGACGAGGGACTCCTCGAGCCGCTCGTGCGCTCCACCGAGCAGGCGCCAGAAGGAGTCGGAGGTCTCGCCCGTGAGGCCAGAGGCCTGGTTGTGCACGAAGTACGCGAGGGGGCGGCGCAGCAGGGTGCGCACGGCCGCCGCGACGTCGGCGCGGTGCGCCTGGACGAGCACCGAGCGCGGCAGGCGCGAACGGAAGCGCGCGAGGCCCGCGACGAGGCGCACCGAGTGGGGGACCCGGCGCCGCTGGTCGCCCGGGTCGAGGGAGACGACGGGCAGGAACCACGCGGAGCGTGAGCCCCAGCGGTGCAGCTCCCACTGGCCCAGGCGGCGGCCGGCCACTCCCCCGACGTCGACCCCCACGACGGCGATCGTCATGCCCTCGGGCGCGTAGCGCAGCAGGCCGCGCAGGCACGAGTCGATGCCCCCGGGAGCCGGGCGTGCAGCGTCCACCTGGTGCACGACGAGTCGGTCCACCGTGGCCGGCGGGGCGACGTCGAAGGTGACGTCGCCGCCCTCCTCGGCCCAGGTGTTGCTCTCGGGTCGGGTCGTGGTCACGAGAGACCTCCAGCTCGGGCGCCCCTAGGGCTCAGGTCAGTACGCACCGGAGGCCCCCAGCACGGCTCGGAAGGTCTTCCACAGGATCAGCAGGTCCATCGCGAGCGACCAGTTGTCGACGTAGCGCAGGTCGAGGCGGACCGACTCCTCCCAGCTGAGGTCGGAGCGGCCGGAGACCTGCCACAGGCCCGTGAGGCCGGGCTTGACGCGCAGGCGGCGGTAGACGGCGTCGGCGTAGGCCGCGACCTCCTCGCCGAGCGGCGGGCGCGGGCCGACGAGCGACATGTCGCCGCGCACGACGTTCCACAGCTGGGGCAGCTCGTCGATCGAGAAGCGGCGCAGCACCTTCCCGACAGGCGTGACGCGGGGGTCGTCCTTCATCTTGAAGAGCACGCCGTTGCCCTCGGAGCGCTCGAGCAGCTGACGGCGACGCTCGTCGGCGTCGACGTACATGCTGCGCAGCTTGAAGAGCGTGAACTCCTCGCCGTCGATCCCGACGCGGGTCTGGCGGTAGAAGGCAGGGCCCTTCGAGCTGAGCCTCACGAGGAGGGCGGAGCCGAGCAGGACGGGCGAGAGCAGCACGAGCAGCATCGCTCCGAGCACCCGGTCGAGCACGGCCTTCGCGACGAGGCGCGGGCGCGGGGTGCCGACCTCGACCTCGAGGAGCGAGAGCTCGCCCGTGGGCCGCAGCGTGAGGCGCGGGGCGTGCACCTCGACGAGGTCAGGGGCGACGATGAGCTGCGCGCCCACGCGGTCGAGCGCCCAGGACAGGCGGCGCAGCGCATCGCCCTGAAGACTCCCGCCCGTGACCACGACGATGTCGATCGCGTGGTCCACGACGACCTGCGGGGTGTCCGCGATCGCACCGATGACGGGCGCCGCGGTCGACAGGTGCTCGTCGTCGAGGCTCGGCAGGCACACGCCCACGACCTCGTAGCCGTGGTAGGTCGCCCGCGCGAGGTCCTCGGCGACGTGCGCGACGGCGAAGGGGTGGCCGACGACGATCGTGCGCTTCATCGCCTGGCCGCGCTCGCGCGAGCGGTGCAGCACCTTGCGGTGGGCGTAGCGCACGAGGGCCGCGCAAGCGACGAGGATCGGGATGCCGATGAAGACGAGGAAGCGCGAGACCTGCGCCATGGTCGCGTAGCTGACCGTGATGAGCAGGACCATGCCGATCGCCCCGGCGCGGAAGAGCGCCTGGAACTCGACGGGGCCGTTGCCGAGCTCGCGCACGTCGTAGCCGCGGTTCAGCGCGACGAGGAGCAGGAGGCCGACGACCCCCACCGCGACGAGGCCCACGGTCTCGAGCTCGACCCCGAAGATCGGGGTCATGACGAGCGCCCCGACCACGGTGGCGACGAGCGCGTCGAGGGCGATGGCCCGACGGCGGTACCGCGCACCCACGTTCGCCCAGCGGACCCGGAACGCCTCCCGGTTGACCTCCGTCTCGCGGCGCACGGCCGGGTTCGGGGAAGCCCACGAACGCCGAGGCGTGGCTGCGCGGCCGCGGCGGTCGATGCTCGGGCGTCCGAGGTCGACGCCAGGCTCAGCGGTCAGGGTCACGGAGGCCTTCCGTCCGGTGGGGGGGTGGGGTACTACACCCTATTACGCACCGGTATGACAGGTAAGACCCTGATGGGTGGATATGTCCGAATTCACCCGCACGGGCTCATCCCCCCGTCCGGGGGAAGCGGACGCCGCGTCCAGCCTAGCGCGGGCCGTGAAAGCGCTGCTGAGCAGCGAGGAGACCCTCGAGGACGAGGCTCTCGACGGCGTCGGCGGCGTCCGAGACGAGGAAGGGGAGCTCCTTGCGCTCGACGCTCGAGAAGTCCTTGAGGACGAAGTCGGCGGGGTCCATGCGCCCCGGGGGGCGACCGATCCCGCAGCGCACGCGCACGTAGTCGCGCGTGCCGAGCGCCTTGCTCACGTCGCGCAGGCCGTTGTGGCCCCCCTCGCCGCCGCCGAGCTTGAGGCGCACCTGGCCGAAGTCGATGTCGAGCTCGTCGTGGACCACGACGACATGGTCCGGCTCGATGCCGTAGTACTTGGCGACCCCCGAGACGGGGCCGCCGGAGACGTTCATGTACGTCGCGGGCTTCGCGAGCACGACGCGCGGCCCGGGCGCGCCACCGGGGAGCACGCCGAGGCGCGCCTCGGCGACCGCCGCACGGGCGCCCCCGGACCGAGGGCCGGAGAAGCTTGCTCCCGTGCGGCGGGCGAGCTCGTCGAGCACCATGTGCCCCACGTTGTGCCGGTGAGACGCGTACGCCGGCCCGGGGTTGCCCAGGCCGGCGACGAGCCACAGGTCGGAGCCCATGGAGAAGACAGGTCTCGAGGGGCTCAGCCCTCGGCACCCTCGGAGGCCTCGGCCGCGGCGGTCTCGCCGGCCTCGGCGCCCTCGGCAGCCTCGTCGGCGGACTCGGCGACCTGCGGCTGGGTGACGGAGACCACGAGCGCCTCGGGGTCGGTCACGAGGCTCGCACCCTCAGGGAGCGCGACCTCGCCGGCGTGGATGGTCGAGCCGGCCTCGAGGCCCTCGACCGAGACCTCGACAGACTCGGGGATGTTCGTGGCCTCGGCCTCGAGCGTGAGGCTCGTGAGGTCGGACAGGTGGATCGTGCCGGGAGCGGACTCGCCGACGACGTGGATCGCGACCTCGACCGTGACCTTCTCGCCCTTGCGGACGAGGAGCAGGTCGACGTGCTCGACGGTGTCGCGGATCGGGTCGCGCTGGACGTCCTTGGCGAGCGCGAGCTCGACCTTGCCGTCGAGCTCGATCTCGAGGAGGGCGTTGGCCTGCTTGAGCGCCATGAAGGTGTCGTGGCCCGGGAGGGCGACGTGCACGGGCTCGGTGCCGTGGCCGTAGAGGACCGCGGGGACGAGGCCGGCGCGGCGGGTGCGGCGGGCGGCGCCCTTGCCGAACTCGGAACGGGCGGTCGCGACAAGCTTGGACATGATGGCTCCAGGGAGAGACGTACGGACTGCGGAGGCTCGGCCTCGACGCGGGACGCAGCACGGACACGCGCAAGTGCGTCCGCCGCGTCGATCACGGACCACCGGGGCCGTCCAGCGTCCCTCGCCGAGGCAATGCCGAAGAGTCTACCCGCCCGAGGGGGTGCCCGTCTCCACCGACTTCTCGGCCCTGCTCCCGCCCCGAGCCGCGAGGACTCGAGCCGCGAGGACTCGAGCCGAGGAGCCCCGAGCGGCTAGGCCCAGTGCCACCGGACCGTGACGCTCGCGGAGACCACTTCCTCGCCGCCGTCGAGCGGCAGGGCCTCGGCCTTCGCGGCCAGCGCCATGCGCGCGGGCGCGTGACCGGGCGCCTCGCCCTCGGTCACGGAGGCGACGGCCCCGAGCGACCGCCCCGCGAGGGCGGCCAGCTGCTCGGCCTTCGCGCGCGCGTCGGCGAAGGCGGCCTCGCGGGCAGCGGCGGCCGCGGCGGCCGGGTCGGCGATCGCGAAGCGCGTCGAGTCGAGCCGGGCCACTCCTCCGGCCGCGGCGAGCGCGTCCTGCACGAGCGTCCCGGCCTCGTCGAGGTCTCCCAGCACGGACCCTCGCAAGCGGGCCCGCACGCCGAGTCGCGCGACGAAGCGCTGCGCGCCCTGGCCCTCGGGTCCGTGCTCGACCCAGGTGGCCGTCGTCGTCGTGCGCAGGTCCGAGGCCTCGACGCCTGCGGAGAGCAGCACCTCGCGCACCCGCCCGAGCCCCGCGCTCGCCTCGCGCACGGCGTCCTGCACGTCAGGCGCCTCGGCCTGGGCGCCGAGCTCGACGAGCACGAGGTCGGGACGCACCTCGACGGCCCCCGAGCCCGTGACGAGGAGGCCGTCCTCCACCAGGCCCTCGCGCGTCATCGCTCAGCCCTCGAAGAGCGAGGTGACCGAGCCGTCGTCGAAGACCTCGCGGATCGCGCGCGCGATGAGCGGGGCGATCGAGAGGATCGTGAGCTTGCCGAAGCGGTGCTCCTCGGGGATCGGCAGCGTGTCGGTCACGACGACCTCGCGCGCGCCGCACTCCTGGAGGCGCTCGGCTGCGGGGGGCGAGAGCACGCCGTGGGTCGCGGCGACGATGACGTCCTTGGCACCCGCCGCGAGGAGCACGCGCACGGCCTCGGCGATCGTGCCCCCGGTGTCGATGAGGTCGTCGGTGAGCACGCAGGTGCGGCCCTCGACCTCGCCGACCACGCGGTTGGCCACGGCACGGTTGGGCTGGGTGATGTCGCGCGTCTTGTGGATGAAGGCCAGGGGCGCCCCGCCCAGCTTGGCCGCCCACTGCTCGGCCACGCGGATGCGACCGGCGTCGGGCGAGACCACCGCGACGTTCGTGACGTCCACGCGCGTGCGCACGTAGTCGACGAGCAGCGGCATGGCCCACAGGTGGTCCACCGGCCCGTCGAAGAAGCCCTGGGTCTGCGCGGCGTGCAGGTCCACGCTCATGAGGCGGTCCGCGCCGGCCGTCTTGAACAGGTCCGACATGAGGCGGGCCGAGATCGGCTCGCGGCCGCGGTGCTTCTTGTCCTGGCGCGCGTAGCCGTAGAAGGGCTGGACCACGGTGATCGTCTTGGCCGAGGCCCGCTTGAGGGCGTCGACCATGATGAGCTGCTCCATGATCCACTGGTTGATCGGGCTCGTGTGGCTCTGCAGCACGAAGGCGTCGGCCCCGCGCACGGACTCGCCGTAGCGCACGTAGATCTCGCCGTTCGCGAAGTCGTAGGCCGTGGTCGGCACGAGCTCGACGCCGAGCTCGCGGGCGACGTCGTCGGCGAGCGCGGGGTGCGCTCGCCCCGAGACGAGGACGAGGCGCTTGTCGCCGTTGGTGGAGAAGAGCCCGGTCATGCGTCGTCCTTCGTGCTCGCAGCGTCGTTCCCCTGACCGGCGGCCCGGGGTGCGTCGGTGACGACGGGCTGCGAGCCCGTCGAGGCGGCCAGGGCGCGCTCGCGCTCGGCGCGCGCCTGGGGGCTGAGCTCCTCGAGCGCGTCCGGCCCGAGGGCGCGGGCCGCAGCCTCCGCGGCAGCCGTGCCCGGGCGCGAGCGCAGGACCCAGCCCTCGATGTTGCGCTGGGCGCCTGCGGAGACCGCGAGCGTCCCGGGCGGCACGTCGCGGCGGATCACGGAGCCTGCGCCGGTGTAGGCCCCGTCGCCCACCGTGACCGGCGCGACGAACATGTTGTCCGAGCCGGTGCGCACGTGCGAGCCGATCGTCGTGTGGTGCTTGTTCACGCCGTCGTAGTTCACGAAGACGCTCGAGGCCCCGATGTTCGAGTGGTCCCCGATCGTCGCGTCGCCCACGTAGGTCAGGTGCGGGACCTTCGAGCTCTCGCCGATCGAGGCGTTCTTGACCTCGACGAAGGTGCCGATCTTGCCCTTGCGGCCGAGCTTGGCGCCGGGACGCAGGTAGGCGAAGGGGCCGACGGTGGCCTTCGGGCCGACGACGGCCTTCGAGCCGTGCGTGCGCACGACGCTCGCGCCCTCGCCGACCTCGACGTCGGTGAGCGTGGAGTCGGGGCCGATGCTCGCACCCTCGCCCACGCGCGTGCGCCCGTGCAGCTGCGTCCCGGGCAGGATCGTGACGTCGCGGGAGAGCTCGACCTCGACGTCGATCCAGGTCGAGGCGGGGTCGACGATCGTCACGCCCTCGCGCATCCAGTCCTCGAGGATGCGGCGGTTGAGCTCGGCGCGCAGCGTGGCCAGCTGGACGCGGTCGTTGACGCCCTCGACCGTCATGGGGTCGTCGGTGCGCACCGCGCGCACCGCGCCGCCGGCCTGGCGGGCGATCTCGATGACGTCCGTGAGGTAGACCTCGCCCTGCGCGTTGTCCCGACCGAGGCGGCCGAGGGCCTCGCGGAGCACCGCGGCGTCGAAGACGTAGGTCGAGGTGTTGACCTCGTCGATCGCGCGGACCGCCTCGTCGGCGTCCTTCTCCTCGACGATGCTCACGACCTCGCCCGAGCGCGGGTCGCGCACGATGCGTCCGTAGCCGAAGGGCTCGGCGAGCTGGGTGGTCAGGAGGGTCACGGCGTTGCCGTCGGCGACGTGCGCGGCGTGCAGCTCGGCGAGGGTCCCGGCGTCGAGCAGCGGGGTGTCCCCCGCGACGACGAGGACCGTGCCGGCGACCTGCGTCTGGCCGTCGCCCGCGAGCGCACCCTCGGCGTGGGCCGCGGCGTCGAGCACCGCGAGCGCGCACTGCACCGCGCGACCGGTGCCGGGGATCTCGTCCTGGTCGGCGACGAGGACCCCCGGGTCGAGCTCGAGGGCGTGCGCGGCGACGCGGTCACGCTCGTGACGCACGACGACGGCGAGGCGCCGGGGCTCGAGCTCGCGGGCCGCGACGAGCACGTGGCCGAGCATCGACCGCCCCCCGAGCTCGTGCAGGACCTTGGGGGTCGCCGATCGCATCCGGGTTCCCTCACCTGCGGCGAGGACGATGACGGCGGCGGGCCGGGGAGTGGACACCGAAAGAGCTCCCGAAGGTGTAGCCGAGGCAAGGTGCTCTGCCACTCTACCGCCGGGCGGGGGCTTGTCCTGCCGCTCCGCCCCCAGGACTCGAACCTGGACCGCAAGGCTCCAAAGGCCTGCGTGCTGCCATTACACCAGGGCGGATCGCCCGGTCATCGCCCGGACGGCCGTCCCAGTGTGCCAGCCCCTGGGGGCATGATGGTCGCGTGGCGAACGAGAGCAGGCGCACCCCGCGCGCCCGGATGACGGCGTCCCAGCGGCG
>Ga0182793_1000537_pt1 | contig 28921 bp, 19 predicted proteins | sample Passage237A_FD_130498 | JGI IMG/M metagenome (GOLD analysis project Ga0182793, IMG submission 130498) | Cellulose adapted compost microbial communities from Newby Island Compost Facility, Milpitas, CA, USA - Passage2 37A (version 2) (version 2) ... | reverse complement strand
ATGCTGTGCTTAGCGATCTACATAACACCATACCCTTCATGACCCTTAATTCCTTCATGGTGAACCAAAAAGGAAATGTTTTTTACCATGAAGGCATGAAGCCTGCTAGCGCAGGTACATTAAGATTTTTTGGTGGTATTTTCAGCGCGATAGCTAGGCAATTTTAAGCGATCTACTTAAAACCATACCCTTCATGACCCTTATCTCCTTCATGGTGAACCAAAAAGGAAATGTTTTTTACCATGAAGGCATGTAGCCTGCTAGCGCAGGTACATTAATTTTTTGTGGGGGCTAGTAGCTCGATAACTACGCTGTGTTTAGCAATCTACATAAAACCATACCCTTCATGTGTCTTATCTCCTTCATGGTGAACCAAAAAGGATATATTTTTTTACCATGAAGGCATGAAGCCTGCTAGCGCAGGTGCATTAAGGTTTTTTGGTGGTATTTTCTAGCGCGATAGCTACGCAATTTTAAGCGATCTACTTAAAACCATACCCTTCATGACCCTTATCTCCTTCATGGTGAACCAAATAGGATATATTTTTTTTACCATGAAGGCATGTAGCCTGCTAGCGCAGGTGCATTAAGGTTTTGATGGTATTTTCAGCGCGATAGCTATGCAATTTTAAGCGATCTACTTAAAACCATACCCTTCATGACCCTTATCTCCTTCATGGTGAAACAGCAAAACTTAATTTTTACGATCAGGCGTCTATCGATTTACTTGGAGAGAAACAAGGATTAAAAATTACCAACTCTAAAAATTGTTCCAAAAAGTAATAATCCTTCAATTTTTGAGCTCCACTTCGTTTCTCTGCGCAAAAAATTATCCTTTCCGGTTAGTTAATTATTAACATGCTGAACATAAGTGCTTTATGGAATTACTTTTAACAATGTTAGATTAATTATCAATGTAATATTTTAATGTTTTAATGATTTTACTCTCCTGGAGAGGGCGTTTTTGAAGTGAAATGCTCTTAAAACCAGAAAAAGTGAGAGCGAGAGGAATATCCTTTAAAAGATCGATTTCTTCTTGTTTACGGGTTAAACAAATCCCTTTTTCGCTTAAGCGCTTGCCTAAATATTCTTGCTCGCTTTGCCCTGGAGTAGGGATCAATAAGGCGTTTTTCTCTAACACTGTTAGATCCATTAGGGTGGAATAGCCGCTTCGACAGATGACTAACTCCGCCTTCCGAAGGGTGGGAGCTAGAGCCGCACCTGCCAAATACGAATGATAAGTAATATGGTCAGGAAGCCTTTGAGGGATCGACCCGCCAACCTTGCCGCCAACAACAACGAATCGAAAATCTGTTAAAAGTACGGCTTGCCTAAGCAACTTTTCTTCTAAAAGCGTCCGTAATGGTTCGGGTCCAGATAATAGAATTAGAATTAGGTTCGGTACCACCCGGCCTGGCTGAAACCCAAATTGGGATAACCAGCCAATGTAGTCGCTGTGAGATGGCAAAACGTCGGGATGGGATAATTTCCCTCCCAGATTATTTTCTCCCTCTTCGTCCACAATCCAACAGGCTGCAAATTGGCCAATAAAGCGATAGTGTATATTTCTCAACCAACGATCCATTAATTTACCCATACCGGTGATTACTTCTAACTGGTGGGTCAGTATAACCGAAGGGATTTTTGTCGAGTAAAGACCGTAACGGTTATCAGAAATGATAAAATCATATGTACCCTTTTCAACTTGCCGATCCAACCAACGTTTTTCCCGGTAAATCGCAAGCAATATTTTCGGAATTTGAATGACGATTCGGAGTGTAAAAAACCAGCGTCGTTTACTATAACGAATGCGATAACCCCGTAAGGATACTATAGGAACTTCGGGGAAATTGTCTTTGATCAGTTGAGCTATGGGACCTTCAGCAGCCACGGTAACCTTCATTCCCTTTTCGCGTAGGGCTCGAATTAGGGGGATACAGCGCGTAGCATGTCCCAGTCCCCAATCCAGCGGTGCGATCAATATATGAGGTTTTTTGTCCGATTTTAATTCAGTGGTCAATTCAAATACAATTAATGAGCGCTAGGTTACTTTAAACCCATGTTTAAAAATAAAGCTTTAATGTCCATTTCTGCTTTAAAATTTCAAAGCTATTTCTAAATTGCAAAAAAACGCTTCCATGGAAATAAATTGGTTACCCAGCGATTTAGCAGATGATTTGGTTAGACTGGATCCTATGCTAGATACAGACTTTGAGCGAATATATGCTGTTGCTTCTGATCCCTTGATTTGGGAATTGCATCCGGATAAGGAACGATACAAGCGAGAAGTTTTCTGGAAATTTTTTGAAGCCGGGAAAGGAAAAGGATATCTCATTATCGATCAGCAAAGCCAAACCCTGGCCGGCTCAACACGTTTTTATAACTACGATCCAGGCGACCATTCAGTGGCTATAGGGTTCACGTTTTTAGCCCGTAAATTTTGGGGAGGCCAGTATAACCGGTCTGTCAAGAAGTTAATGCTGGACTATGCATTTCAGTATGTTGATAAAGTGTACTTTCATATCGGTCCGGATAATATTCGCTCTATTAAAGCTACATCCAAATTGGGGGCAAAATACGATTGTATGGTAGATTTTGATCGCTTTGGAACGATAGAACCCCACCTACAATACACACTATCTAAAGAAGATTACTATAACCAAGCAAAAGAAGCGTCCCACTACTAAAGCCATCTTAAAAACAAAACCGGAAAGCTTTGCTCACCGGTTTGAAGGTTTAAAACGACTAGAGCTTAGACTAATCTTCATTTTTCGGCATCCTCGGATCGTATTTCTACCCTTTTTGTGACTCCGTCGTTATTCTGTACAACACTCACGAAAAGTACTTTAGGGTCGGCGTCTTTTAGTTTAATTTGCCCGACAAATTCACCCTGAAAATTCTTGAGGGTCTTTTTACCAAGTTCTCGACCCTGTGTGTCCGTTGCTTTAATTACGACATCTCCATTTTCATTTGTATTAAAGCGGATATTCAAATGGCCGTCGTAAGGTTGATTTGGCTGTATGCTCACTGCTCTAACGGTTTTGGAAGACAGGGGAGCTCCCAGATCTCCGGCGATCGATCTCAATTTAACGACGCGATTAGGCCAATCCAACTGGAACGCTGCGACTCGATTTTCTCGATCCGCCATCAATTCCCTCATACTTGTTTCCAGTCTTTTTGTTGAGCGGAGCGTGGTGGTATCCAGTTGTTTCTGAAACCGCTCCAAATCACGTTGAAGACGATCCATGTCCTGTTGTAAACGTTCGAAATCCAAAAAGCGCTCCGGAATCTGTTCCCATTCCGAAAACGGAGGCACAAAGGTCGATCGATCCCATTTACGAATGACGGTTTTCGGCGGTCTACTATTTTCAACGACGCCTTCCTCCAAGGTAATTGAAATTCGACGCCCCTTCGACTTCCCGTCTTTCGACAACGAATTTAGCAAACTATCTAAATGCAAACGTTGTTCTTCAGGTGAAGAGAAACCAATGTGGTAACTATGTTCTTCTACCTTGGTTTCATTGTTCTTTTCTTCAATAATTTGAATAGAAACGCGGGTAGAATCAGCACTCACTTGTGCAATAGCGGGTATCCAGGTCAACAATAGACTGATTAAAAGGATCAAGTAGTTCATAAAATATTGTAGTTGTATTAGTTAACTCTTTGTCTCTTAGCGACTAATAATATTTACGTAGCCTGTTAAAGTATGTTAAAAACCTATCCATACCGTTCGAGGGCGTTAAATTTGTATGACTAGCTTATACCCCAAAGACGCCCTAGAACAAAAAGGGTTGCATGAGGATTAAAAATGACACCAAGAAAAATTAAAGCCATAGTGATTTTTATGTGCCTCTCCTTGATTGGACTCGTAACCTTTCAATGGTATTGGATCCGGGAGGCATTAGCCATACAAAACGATCGCTTCAATGACAAAGTGGCTGAAGCGGTGCAAAACGTTGCCCACAAACTCGAAAAACAAGAGATTGTTTATTTACTACAGCGTCGTAGAGAGGACGAAATTCAGAAAGAACGGTTACGCCAAATGAGTATTCTTGCGCGTAAAAAGAATCAACCCAACCCCTCCAACGAAGCGACACAATCTCCGAACGAACGAGGTAGGGTCGTAGATCGTAGAAATGTGATTGAAGAGGGAATTCCTTTGCCTCATCGAAATCGAGGATTACAGTCTGACGCCTTAGTCCCGTCTTTTCATCATTTTATTGAAAGAGAGCAGCAATTCATCGAGGAGTTTTTCAAAGCGCGTCAAATGGGTATTGCGGGTATAGAAGACTTTATGCTTCGGCGTATGCAGGAGCAAATTCTCTTAGGTGATTTGCTGGAAAATTCATTAGGTCAGGTTAGGGAGGAAGTAAGTAGGGCTGAAAATCAGCCGCAAAAAAAGACGCCGGTTCGTCGAGAGGCACCTCAGAGAAGGGTTAATTCCGACCAATCCCCACCCATTCCGAAGTCCACCCAAGCTGAAGAACTCCTTCGTGAAGTGATTGAAGAAATTGTCTATACAAAAAGGCCAATTCACGAAAGGGTAAATCGATTTTTATTGGATTCCCTGTTGAAAAACGAGTTTATTCAAAATGGGATAGAGTTGCCCTTTTCATTTGCTGTGCGTCCGGTTAACCATCCGCATATGTTATTCAGTACAGCCGATATACGGCCTTATGATTGGGAACGAAAAGCTCATAAGGCGATATTGTTTCCCGGTTCGGGACCTGAATCAGGTGGTTTACTATACGTCTATTTCCCGGGTAAACGCCAATATGTTCTTGAAAAAACAGCGGCTATCATGACCGGCTCGGCGATTTTAGTCATCGTCCTAATGGTGTGCTTTTACTTGGCTGTGACCACCATTCTCAAACAAAAGAAATTATCGGACATAAAGAACGACTTTATCAATAACATGACCCATGAGTTAAAAACACCCATTTCTACCATAGGGCTAGCGGTGGACATGGCTGCGGAAAAAGCGCAACTTGTGGGAAACCCCGACATCACCCGTTACATGGACATTATCGGTACCGAAAATAAACGACTGGGGGATCAAGTGGAAAGGGTGCTGCGTATGGCGCAAATGGATCGAGGAAACCTCGAATTAAAAAGGGATCCGGTAAATGTGCACGATTTGATTGAAAAAGCGCTTAATAGTTTATATGTACAGATCGAGTCGCGAAATGGAGAACTTTTACTGGATTACTTAGCCGACCATGAGACTGTTACAGGTGATCCGGTGCATCTAACCAATGTGATTTATAATCTCGTGGACAATGCAATTAAATACTCCTCTGATCAACCTCACATTGAAATTAAGACTCAGAACGAAGATCAGGGCGTCGTGATTACCGTTACCGACCGAGGTATCGGATTGAATAAAGACCAGATTAGCCGTATCTTTGAGCGATTTTACAGGGTTCCGACCGGCAACCTACACGATGTAAAAGGCTTTGGACTCGGTTTAAGCTACGTGAAAGAAATCGTTGAAGCCCATGGAGGAAAAATCTCCGTAAAAAGCCAAAAAGGGGTTGGTTCGTCCTTTAGCGTATGGCTCCCTTTTACGCAGGAACATACGCTTTTACAGAAGTCGGTTTCTCGTCCGTCGTAAAGTCCGAAATTCGTTGCTAACAAAATCTATATCATGCCATTGATGAAGAAAATACTCCTGGTCGAAGACGACACCAATCTAGGTGCTTTACTGCAGGAGTTTCTTACAACTCGAAATTATTTCACGGATTGGGCTAAAGATGGTCAAGAAGGATGGGAAATGTTTTTAGCAAATGACTACGACCTGTGCATTTTCGACGTGATGATGCCGAAAAAAGATGGTTTTGCCTTGGCCAAAGAAGTCAGAATGAGTGGCAAAAACGATGTGCCCATCATTTTTTTGACGGCTAAATCAATGAAAGAGGACACGATTCAGGGGTTGAAGTTGGGAGGTGACGACTACCTCACCAAGCCCTTTGATCGTGAAGTTTTACTCGCTAGAATCGAAGCCGTCTTAAGACGTTATGAAAAAACATCAGCTAAGGTTAATGGCAGGGAAAAGGAATCGATCTTCAAAATAGGAAATTATACCTTCAATTACGACCTACAACAACTCAGTCTAAATGGGGAGCAAGCTAAACTAACCAGTAAAGAGTCCGAACTACTCAAATTATTCTGCGAAAACCTCAACCAACCCATTGGTAGAAGCTTTGCACTAAAAATGATTTGGGGGGATGACTCTTACTTCAATGCTCGTAGCATGGATGTTTACATCACCAAACTAAGAAAGCACCTAAAAAAAGATCCTAACGTCCAAATCATTAATCTTCACGGTGAAGGGTTTCGGCTGGTCGTGGAATAGGAACTACGTTTATATACAGGGATTGGCTAACTTTGTTGGTAAAAACTGAAATACTCTATTATGACACATATACTTCGTCGTCCTCGTCGAAACCGAAAATCCGGTGCAATTCGGGAAATGGTTCAGGAAACGCGTCTCTCAATCAGCGATTTAATCTATCCTATGTTTGTGGTGGATGGGACGGGGATCCGAACGGAGGTCTCTTCCATGCCTGGCATTTATAGGCACTCGATCGATTTACTTTTAGAAGAACTTAAAGAACTTCAGGACCTGGGCATTAAGGCGATCGATTTGTTTCCCAATTATCCCGAAGAAAAAAAGGATCGCATGGCCACTGAAAGCTATCAGGAAAACACTTTCTACCTACGTGCCCTAACGGCGGTGAAAGAGCATTTCCCCGATATCGCCCTAATGACGGATGTAGCGATGGATCCCTACAGCAGTGACGGTCACGACGGGGTAGTCGTAAACGGAGAAATATTAAATGATCCGACCTTAGAAATATTGGGAAAAATGGCACTCGCTCAGGCAAAGGCCGGTGCAGACATCATTGGTCCGAGTGATATGATGGACGGAAGGGTAGGGTATATACGTCGATTACTTGACGATGCTGGGTTTACCCAAGTCTCAATCATGTCATATACGGCAAAATACGCCAGTGCTTTTTACGGACCCTTCCGCGATGCACTGGAGTCGGCTCCCAAATTCGGCGATAAAAAAACCTACCAGATGGATCCGGCCAATCAGCGTGAAGCCTTAATTGAAGCCCAATTGGACGTAGAAGAAGGTGCGGATTTTCTGATGGTCAAGCCCGCTCTTTCATATCTGGATATCATCCGACTACTCAACGAAAATTTCGATATCCCCATTGCTGCATACAACGTTTCAGGCGAATATGCGATGATCAAAGCAGCCGATCGAAATGGTTGGTTGGATGGCAAACGAATCGCACTGGAAGTCTTGCTTAGCATACGTAGGGCAGGAGCCAAGGTAATATTGACCTATTTTGCCAAAGAACTTGCTCGGGAATTAGCCTGACCGTCTAAGTCAGGCTATTGAGCGCACGATCCAGGTGGACATATCCTCCGTCGACGTGAATAATTTGTCCAGTAGTGTGACTAGATTTATTGGATATCAGGAATGCGGCCATGCTCGCAATTTCCTCCGCTGTGGTCATCCGCTGTCCGAGGGGGATGTTTTTCTCAATCGACTTCAAAGTGCCTTCCGGGTCGGGTAAGGAGTTAATCCATTTTTCATAAAGTGGAGTCCAGCATTCGGCTACCACAATCGCATTTACCCGAATCCCATACTTCAATAAATCAACTGCCCATTCCCGGGTTAGTGCATTTCGAGCGCCGTTGGAAGCAGCGTAGCCAGAGGTGTTTCCCTGCCCAGTTTCAGCCACTTTAGAAGTAATGTTAACGATACTGCCCCGGGTGGCCTTCAAGGCGGGTAATGCGTAGTGAACCATCAGGTAATAATGGACGACATTTTTGTGAAGGGAGGCCATAAATTCTTCATAAGAACCGTTTTCAAGTCCTACACCATCATTTACCCCGGCATTATTCACGATTCCATCGATGCGACCATAGCGTTTCAAAACCTCATCGACAGCCTTCTTTGAGGCGGTTGGATCAGTTAATTCCGCGACCACATGCGAGGCAAGCAGACCTAACCCGTTGAGTAGGTCAACCACCCGCTGATTGTCATCCGCATTCCTTCCTACGATGACAGGAATCGCACTTTCGTTGGCAAGAGTATTCACGATCGCTTCACCAATTCCCTTGGCTCCGCCGGTTACAATAATTACTTTTTCGGTAAGGTTAAGATTCATAAGACTATGATATAGGGTTGGGGTAAGATCCTTTCGTTTTTCAAATTAAAACCATCCCTTGGAACGCGAGGAAGTCTTTTTACCGGTCAACATACCGAGCATACCTCGTACCAGCTCCCGACCAATTTGACGTGTTATGGGGGCAGAAAGTACTTTTTCAAAGGTTGACTTCTCAGTTCTTCCTCTGCTCGTGGTGCTACGCTGTTGCTTTTGCGCTTCCTTAGACGCCTTCTCCGCTTCTTCAATCCGATTGAGTTCTTCCACTCGGCGCGTAAGGATCTCATAGGCACTTTCGGGGTCGATAGCATCCCGATATTTTTGGTAAAGGCCTGAACTCCGATAGCGATTTTCATAATCGGCTGTCGAAAGCGGTCCCATCACGGAAGTAGGGGGTAACAGATGTGTTGCAGCCACCTCCGTTGGGATTCCTTTTTCGTTTAACACCGTAATTAATGCCTGTCCCGTACCCAAGGTCGTGAGAACCTCATTAATCTCATAAAAGGCTGAGCGGGGGAACGTCTTGACAGTTTTTTTGAGGTTATCAACATCATTGGGAGTGAACGTCCTCAACACGTGTTGTACCCGATTACCCAATTGCGATAACACCGAATCCGGTACATCTTGCGCCATTTGTGAGCAGAAAAACACACCTACACCTTTGGAGCGTATCAAACGGATAATCTGTTCGACCTGATCTAAAAATACCTTGGGTGCATCTTTAAAAAGCAAATGCGCTTCATCTAGGAAGAAGACCAATTTCGGTTTGTCTAGATCGCCCACCTCGGGAAAGGTGTTGTAAATTTCTACCAACAAACTCAACATAAACGTCGAGAATAAGGCGGGTTGGTCCTGAACATCCGATACGTTTAACAAACTGATTACTCCCTTTCCGTCAACGCGTTGCAACAGATCATCAATATCGAACGACTTCTCTCCAAAAATGGACCCAATGCCTTGTTGTTCCAAGGCGACAATTTTTCGAAGAATGGTACTTGCCGTGCTCGTGGAAATGCTTCCGTAATCTTGTTTAATTTCGGCAGCACCCGGCCCACTTGACAAATAATTTAGGGTCATTTTCAGGTCGTTGAGATCGACCATGGGCAGGTTTTTATCATCCGCATACTTGAAAAGTACGGCCAGAACACCGGTTTGAGTTGCATTCAAATCCAACACCTTTGCTAAGAGGTAGGGGCCGAATTCTAATACAGTAGCCCGCATCGGACTGCCTAATTTTCCACTTAAAGAATATAGCTCGATTGGATAATCTTGAGGCTCAAACTTTACCTTCAAGGCATTACACCGATCTTCAATAGCGGCGTTACTAGTCCCAGGTTGTCCAAAACCGGAAAGATCCCCCTTGATATCGGCTAGAAAAACAGGAATGCCGGCATTCGATAATTGTTCGGCTAAGACCTGCAAGGTTCTGGTTTTCCCCGAACCCGTGGCACCAGCGATTAAGCCATGCCTATTCATCATCTTTAAAGGCAGGTGAATTTCGGCTTCGCCTATAATTTCGCCATCAAGAATAGCAGAACCCAATCGTATTGCGGGCTTATCGGTTTTATAAGACTTCTGAATGGCTGCGATGAATGCTTCTCTTTTTGACACGTCCGTTAAGGATTAATGGTATGATTAATTCACTAATGATATGGAGCACAAAGGCCGATTTTCATTTTCTCAAACATACGCTATAATGATGTAATACGCACAAAAGTTCGAGCAAATTTCGTAAGTTGCGCTAGATTCATTCCATCGATAAACTTGTCTTATGCCCTATATTAAGCTGGCCGCAGGGGTGGTAAACCAAACCCCCATGGCTTGGGAAAACAACGAGAAAAATATTATCGCTACCATTGACGAAGCCCGTAAACAAAACGTTGGAATTCTGTGTCTGCCCGAATTATGTATTTCAGGCTATGGGTGTGAGGATCATTTTTTTTCGACCGATGTTATCCATCAAAGCCTGGATGTACTTAAAAATATCGCCCGACTTACGAGCGACATTGTAGTATCCGTTGGGCTGCCCATCCGATTTCAAAACCGTCTTTTTAATGCCGCATGCTTGATTGCCAATCAACGAATCGCCGGTTTTTATTGCAAGCAAAATTTGGCTAACAATGGGATCCATTACGAAACCCGCTGGTTTCATCCCTGGCCGGCCGGTACAACGGCCAATATTGAGTTTGATGGCTTGTGGTATCCCATCGGTGACTTGGTTTTTGAAATCGGCGAAGGCGGATCCGAAAAAATTAGATTAGCTTTTGAAATTTGTGAAGATGCGTGGGTATCATCCCGTCCCGGATATAGACATTACGAAAGGGCTGTCGACATCATCCTGAATCCCAGCGCAAGTCATTTCGCATTCGGTAAATACCGTACCCGCGAGCAGCTGGTATTAGAAGGTTCGCGATCTTTCAATTGCAGTTATATTTACACCAATCTGTTAGGAAATGAGGCCGGGCAAGCCATTTACGACGGTGATGCCATGATAGCATCAGAGGGTAAACTCCTAGCTTCAGGCCCGCGCTTTAGCTATGAAGACTCTTTCATTGTGACGGCAACCGTCGATATTTATCAAAATAGACTTCGTCAGATTCAAAACACAAAAAATGTGATAGTAGATGAAGATGAATGGAAGGTTCCGGTTTATTTTTCATTTCCACCTACAACTCCTTTGCCCGACCAAGTGGCCGATTTGGATCCTTTCGAAAAGGGGAATTTTATTAAAGAAGAAGAATTTGCACGCGCAGTTGGCTTAGCGTTATTCGACTATCTCCGCAAAAGTCGTTCGAACGGTTTTACCGTTTCCCTTTCCGGTGGTGCTGATTCGAGTGCATGTGCTGCATTAGTGGCATTGATGATTGCTTTAGCCGACGAAAGTATCGGTTTAGACCGCGTCAAGGAAAAATTAGCCTATGTTCCCGGCATTACAGATGTGACCACCATAAAGGAACTTACCACTCTATTACTTGAAACCATTTACCAGGCCACTCGGAACAGTTCGGAAGCAACACTTGACTCCGCCCGTACGTTGGCAGAGTCTGTAAATGCCGTCTTTTATCGAATCGATATCGACCCAATAGTGGAAACTTATACGAGTTTAATCGAAAGTCAGATCGGCCGAAAACTATCCTGGGAAACCGATGACATCCCCCTTCAAAATATTCAAGCCCGTGTACGTGCACCTAGTGTCTGGCTCTTAGCTAACCTTACTGGAAAATTGTTATTGGCGACTTCCAATCGTTCGGAAGTGGCCGTAGGTTATGCAACAATGGACGGGGATACGGCCGGTAGCATTAGCCCTCTCGCAGGAATCGACAAGCATTGGCTACGACACTGGCTGGTCTGGTTGGAAAAAATAGGTTGTGAGGTAAAAGGAAAACACATCAAAATCGAAGGGCTGAAAGCAGTAAATGAATTAAATCCAACTGCTGAATTAAGACCCCAGGAAAAAGTACAAACGGATGAAGCTGATCTGATGCCCTATGAATTCCTGGATGCCCTGGAAAAACTAGCAATACGCGACAAAAAATCACCCTTGGAATGCTACGAACTCCTGGAAATAAAATATGCAAATCAATGGGATAAAAAACGACTCGTTTCCTGGATCGAAAAATTCTTTAAACTCTGGAGTCGAAACCAATGGAAGCGTGAAAGGTACGCCCCATCCTTTCATTTGGATGACTATAACCTTAACCCACGAACCTGGTGCCGATTCCCAATCCTGACCGGAGGATTTGAAAAAGAGTTAGCCTTACTAAAGCAGGGAACAAAAACAGAAAGAGATCGTAATCCAAGAGGAAAGATTGGTTTTTAAGGCAAGTAATTTGTCGTAATCTTGTTAACGTTTGCTAAACTTTCAGGAAAGTAACCTAATTTAGCTCAATACCTGTTAAACGGCGGGAGTAGCTGCAAATCTAACGACCAACATTTTTAATTAAACACTTACCAGTATGAGAAAATACAATCTGTTAGCCGCATCATTAATGGCATTATTGTTGTTCGTCTTCCAAGCATGTAAAGGTCCTGAAGGCGCACCTGGACCGGCGGGTCCTCAAGGTCCACAAGGCCCCCAAGGCCCGGAAGGCCCAACCATTCTCCCAGCAGTATTTGATGTCGATAACGCCGACTTCATTGCAAGTGGTAATTATCGCGTGTCGGTCAACATGCCCTCAAGCCTGGAAATTTATCCCTCTGATGTGGTCTTGGTTTACCTGGCCTGGGAAGTAGTCAACATCGGTGGAAACGATGCGGTTGTCTGGAGGCCACTACCGCAAGTTGTTCCGTCGGGATCAGGTTTCTTCCAGTATAATTACGATTATACCATGTATGATGTCGAGATCTTCATGGACGGTACCATTGACTTAGCCACCTTGGATGATAGTTGGACCCAAGACCAGATATTCAGAATCGTAGTCGTTCCCGCCGATTTCCTCAATGCAAGATTAGCACCGGTCGATTATAATAATTACGAAGAAGTGGTGAAGGCTTTTGGAATTGATGAATCGAAAGTCACTAAAATCAAAGCAAATTAATTTGCCTTAACACTATAAAAAAATCCCCTGATTCGTACGGTCAGGGGATTTTTTTATGCCAAGCAAATAGACTACGAAACGTGAGCGAAGGAAGGATTGAACATAGACAGCGACTTGGCCTCCAGAAGCGATTCTCCCATAAGGTATTTGTCTACGGCTCGTGCTGCCTCACGCCCCTCACTGATAGCCCAAACCACCAATGATTGACCCCTACGACAGTCACCCGCAGCAAAAACTTTCTCATTGCTGACCGACTGGTAATCATGGGTTCTGATATTGCCCCGTTCATCCAATTCCAACTCCAGATCCGAAACAAGCCCAAGGTGTTGGGGATGCAAAAATCCTGCTGCTAATAAAGCTAACTCACAGGGGATTTCTTCCTCTGTACCCGGTACTTCCTGCATTAACATACGCCCGGTTTCAGGATCTTTTTGCCAATCCAACTTCACGATGCGTAATGCCTTTAAATTGCCTTCTTCATCTCCAATAAACGCTTTTGTATTGATGGCCCATTCCCTATGGCATCCCTCTTCATGGGAGGTGGATGTACGCAGCATCATCGGCCAATTCGGCCATGGTGTAGAGGGGTCACGTTCCTGAGGTGGCATGGGGAGCAACTCAATCTGAGTCACCGACTTGGCACCATGCCGATTGGAAGTTCCCACACAATCAGAACCTGTATCACCGCCACCGATGACAAAAACATTCTTACCCGTAGCTAAAATTTCGCCGTTTTGATAGGGTTCTCCTCTGTGGTCCTTGATGCGGTCAATTCCAGCTACTCTCTTATTTTGTTGACTTAAAAACTCCATGGCAGGGTAAATTCCCTTTAATTCCCGGCCGGGTATTTTCAAATCTCTAGGTACGGTCGAGCCTAAGGCGAGCACGACAGCGTCAAAATCATGTAACAAATCGTCGGATGCAATATCTTTTCCGACATTCACTCCCGTCTTGAATACGACACCTTCCTCTTCCATCACGGCGATACGTCTGGATACCACCGACTTATCGAGTTTAAAATCAGGAATTCCGTAGCGTAGCAAACCGCCAACTTGATCAGCTCTTTCAAACACGGTCACCCAATGCCCCGCCCGATTCAACTGGGCAGCAGCCGCTAATCCAGCCGGTCCAGAACCGATGACAGCAACCTTCTTTCCCGTTCTAGTGCTAGGTATCTGAGGTTTTACATACCCCAATTCGTACGCTTTTTCGATAATCGCTTTTTCGATTAATTCAATGGCAACTGGGGGTTTATTAATGCCCAACACGCAGGAAGCTTCACAGGGTGCTGGACATATTCTTCCGGTAAATTCTGGAAAGTTGTTGGTAGAATTAAGAATTTCGTACGCTAACTTCCAGTTTTGGTCATAAACCGCATCATTGAACTCCGGAATCACATTTCCCAGAGGGCAACCATTATGACAGAATGGAATTCCACAGTCCATGCAACGGGCAGCCTGTGTTGTAGCCTGCTCATCGGTAGGAAGTGGTTCGATTTCCTTATAATCCTTGACCCTTTCGGCGACCGGTCTCTTTTTGGGTAACTCCCGGTCATATTCTAAAAAACCTGTTATTTTTCCCATTATACTTTGATATTTGGCTACTGAATGACGATCAGGAATGGCTTACTTCAATAACAATATCCCTGTAAACCACGTTTTTATTTTTGATTTGTTCGGCAAGGGTGATACCCCGGCTGTCCAATGCAGCTTTAAAGTCGCGGGGAAGCACTTTTACAAATTGTCGAACTGCTAAATCCCAGTTTTGAAGCAATTCAAAGGCTACGTTGCTGGTAGTCAGTTGGAAATGTTGCTCGACGAACTCCCGGAGAATTTGTTCGTCTTCATCTGTCAAGGTTACCAAATCCACCATCTCAGGGTTTGTGTTCTTCTCCAACTGTTTGTTTTTGTCGAGCACATAAGCAACTCCTCCCGACATCCCTGCGGCAAAATTTCGGCCTGTTTCACCCAGAATCACAGCTAAACCACCGGTCATGTATTCCAATCCATGATCGCCCACACCTTCTACCACCACATGTGCTCCTGAATTTCGTACACAGAATCGCTCTCCGGCTGTTCCTCGGATAAAGGCTCGTCCTGAAGTGGCACCGTAGAAGGCAACGTTTCCGATGATGATATTTTCCTCGGGGCGGAATTTGGCATCTCGGTCGGGGTATACAATTAACTCACCACCGCTTAAGCCTTTGCCGAAATAGTCGTTGGCATCCCCCTCCAATTCTAAGCGTAAGCCCTGTGCATTAAACGCACCGAAGCTCTGACCCGCTGTACCCCTAAATTTGAAGTGTATGGTACCTTTGGGTAGTCCGTCGCCACCATAACGTTTGGAAATTTCATAGGAAAGCATGGTACCTACCGCTCTATTCAAATTCGAAATTGGGAATTCGGCATAGGTTTCTTCTCCTTTCTCTAACGACTTTTGCGCCGTTTTGATCAATTGCCAATCCAATACGTCTCCAATTCCATGGTCCTGCTCTTCTTGTTTATAAAGGGCAGTTTCCAATCCGTTGCTTTCTTTATAAAGAATGGCGTCAAAATTTAAGTTTTTATGTTTCCAATGTTTCAAATCCTTTTTAAACTCAAGGAACTGAGATTGGCCCACCATTTCGTCCACGGTACGGAAGCCCAACTGCGCCATAATTTCCCTCAGCTCCATGGCCATGAAAGTGAACATATTTACTACATGTTCTGGCTTACCGGTAAACAAGGCTCTTAATTCTTTGCGTTGGGTAGCGACCCCTACAGGACAGGTATTGAGATGACATTTCCGCATCATAATACATCCGGCGGCAACGAGGGCTGCCGTAGCAACTCCCCATTCCTCAGCTCCTAATAAGGCGGCAACAGCCAGATCTCGTCCGGTACGTAATTGTCCGTCGGCTTGGAGGGTAACCCGTCCTCTTAGCTTGTTCTTAACCAGGGTTTGATGAGCTTCTGCTAATCCCAATTCCCAAGGTAATCCAGCATGACGAATCGAACTCAAAGGCGATGCTCCTGTACCTCCATCGTATCCAGAAATCAAAATATGATCGGCATGTGCTTTAGCAACCCCAGCCGCTATGGTTCCAACCCCGGCTTCCGAAACCAACTTAACGCTTATACGCGCTTCGCGGTTTGCATTTTTTAGATCGAAGATCAACTGGGCTAAATCTTCAATCGAATAAATATCATGGTGAGGTGGAGGAGAAATTAATCCGACGCCCGGCGTAGAATGTCGGGTACGGCCTATCCAGTCATCAACCTTATGACCAGGTAATTGTCCGCCTTCCCCAGGCTTAGCCCCTTGCGCCATTTTAATTTGCAATTCCTTAGCATTGGCCAAATAATGGCTTGTTACCCCAAAGCGTCCTGAAGCTACCTGCTTAATGGCCGAACTTAGGTTATCGCCATTTTCTCTTAAACTGTAACGGATTTCGTCTTCACCCCCTTCTCCAGAATTGGATTTTCCACCGATACGATTCATGGCAATCGCCAATGTGGTATGGGCTTCCCACGAAATTGAACCAAAGGACATGGCACCGGTCGCAAATCGTTTAAAGATCGATTCTACGGGTTCAACCTCTTCCAACGGAACAGGATTGCCTTTGCGGAATTTCATTAACCCCCTGAGAGTCAATACTTTTTGAGTCTGATCATCAATTAGTTTACTGTATTTTTTAAACAACTGATAATCGTTGGTGCGGGTAGAATGCTGAAGCAAATGAACCGTTTGAGGATTAAAAATATGGGCTTCTCCACGCTGCTTCCATTGGTATACACCGCCTACTTCCAATTTCTGATTCAAACCGGGCAGTTCTGGAAAAGCGACTTTATGACGCACCAATACTTCTTTGGCAATTTCTTCCAAGCCAAGCCCTCCAATACGAGAAATTGTGCCTGGAAAATAATTCTCAATTACATCGTTGTTCAAGCCAAGACATTCAAATATTTGAGCACCCTGGTAAGATTGTAAGGTGGAAATACCCATTTTTGAAAATATTTTGAGTAATTCCTTATTGACGGCTTTGATGTAATTCGAATACAATTTCTCATTCTCATAGTTCCCCTCAATCATCCCATTTCGATTCATGGAAGAAAGTGTTTCAAAGGCCATGTACGGACATACACCGGAGGCGCCATAACCGATAAGGGTTGCAAAATGATGGGTTTCCCAAGCATCCCCAGCTTCCACCAATAAACCTACTTTTCCACGAAGTCCTTTTCGGATTAGATGATGATGAATGGCTGAGGTGGCTAACAACGATGGGATAGGGGCATGATTCGAATCTATGGTCCGATCAGAAATGATTAAAATTTCAAAATCATCTTCAATCGCATCCTCAGCATATTGGCAAATCCGCTTCAAAGCTCGTTCCAACCCTTTTCCTCCTTGATCGGAACGGAAATAGGCATTGATCGTTTTCGCTTGAAAATGACTCTTATCTACGAATCTGAGTTTGTCAAATTCAGAAATTGTCAGAACGGGATGGGGGATTTCAATTTGGCGACAATGACGGGGTCCTTCATCCAAAAGATTTTCGCCTCCCCCAACAAATGAAATCAACGACATGATCGAGCGCTCTCGTATCGAGTCGATGGGAGGGTTCGTTACCTGGGCAAAAAGTTGCTTAAAGTAGGTCGACAAGTGTTGGCTCTGATCGGATAGTACGGCTAAGGGGACATCGGTACCCATGGATCCTACTGCTTCTTTACCGGTTTGAGCCATGGGGGCGAGTATCATTCGCAGATCTTCGGAAGTGAACCCAAAGGCAATCTGACGTTTTAATAGCGAATCGTCATCATAGTTTCGATACATACGAATTGGGTGCCCCAAATCGTCAACCTTCAATTTATTTTCATCCAGCCAACGTTGATAAGGTTGGCGTGAACAGATCTCGTTCTTCACCTCCTCGTCGGGTATGATGCGGCCTTGTTCCATATCGACCACAAACATTCTACCCGGTTGTAAACGTCCCTTCAGAATGACCTTCGATTGATCTACATTTTCCAGTACCCCCGCTTCGGAGGCCATAATGATGGTATCGTCGTTAAGCACCCAATAACGGGAAGGACGTAGTCCGTTTCGATCCAGGGTGGCACCTACAATTTTACCATCGGTAAAGGAGATCGAAGCCGGTCCATCCCACGGTTCCATAATCGCCGCATGGTATTCATAAAAGGCTTTACGTTCCGGGCTCATTTGTTCGTTTCCGTCCCATGCTTCCGGAATAAGCATCATCATCACATGAGGCAACGAGCGCCCCGAGAGGTAAAGCAATTCAATAGCGTTATCCAGGTTGGCCGAATCGGATTGATCCATATCACAAATGGGTAGTACCATATCGAGCTCTTCCTTGGAAAAATAGGGTGAGCTAAAGCTTTGTTCACCTGCACGGATCCAGTTAACGTTCCCCTTCACCGTATTGATTTCCCCATTATGGGCAATGTAACGAAAAGGTTGGGCCAACTTCCATGAAGGGAAAGTGTTGGTCGAAAAACGGGAGTGAACCACTGCCAACGCTGATACGACCTGTTCGTTTTCCAAGTCAGGGAAATAATAGCGAAGTTGGCCTGTCGTTAGCTGCCCCTTATATACTATCGTTCTACTAGAAACAGTAGTGAAGTAAAAAAGATCCTTGGCACCTTTAACCGACTCGTTGATCAATCGGGATACACTTTGTCGGAAGATGTATAACTTACGTTCAAAATCGAGTGAGTCCCTAAGAATTTCCGGACGTTTTATAAATATTTGCTCTACCCATGGTTCAACGGATAGTGAGCCTTCACCCAAATCATCGTTGATGGTGGGTACTTTCCGATACCCCAATAAGGTCATCCCAAGCTTCCGGATTTTCCGGTCTATGATATTCTTACACTCTTCCCTTACCGTACTATCCTGGGGGAAGAAGACCATTCCCACACCATAATCACCTGCTGCCGGCAGTTGAAAACCCAACCGCGCACATTCGTCAACAAAGAACTCGTGAGGAATTTGAATTAATATACCCGCGCCGTCACCCGTATTGGGGTCTGAACCCGTCGCTCCCCTGTGATTCATGCGCTCTAACATGTGGAGGGCATCGGCCACAATTTGATGGGATTTATGTCCTTTAATATGGGCTCTGAAACCTATTCCGCAGGCATCGTGTTCGAATTCTCTCCGATAGAGACCTTCGTTTCCTACCACTTCTAATGACATCTGATAAAAGCTATAAGGTTGAAAATATTGGAATACTGGTATGCAATCTTCCAAGAAAAGAGAGTTGCTCCAGCCGCTTTATTTTAGGCGATAAGCAATACACGGCAATTGCTAATCCATGCCACAAAATAAAAACATTTTTATTTGGCAATACAGCCTTTTTTCAGAATTTTCTTCATTAGAAAAGGAATTAAAGGTATAGGAAAAACTTGTATAAGAATATTTATAAAAATTTAATTATCTGTAATTATTAAAAATAAGTCTGATTTTTAACCCTAAAATGAAAAAAATGTAAAATTCCTTGAATGACGTTCTTGCCATAATTAACATTCACTTTTTTACGAGTTGCTAATATTTCGTTCTTTTTTTCTTGCTATTTTCAGAATTAAATTATGAGACTACAATTTTTTCTTTTCTCAGTTATAAACGCAACGAACATTTAAAGAAGCGAAAAATAAGCGTTGTACTTTTCTTATATAAAAAAACCGACGACCCTGTAACGGGAACTGCCTGCGCAATGCCCGAGGGTAGTCGGTTCAATAAATAATCAGGTGCCTAACGGATAGGGGTAAAATCTAACAATTGATCCTACGATTGCGAGCATCTACCACCCAGGTTTCTGTCACTTCACCGTTTTCGATAACCGAAACTGTTCCATGAAGAGCTACCGTAGGACAGATATGATAAGGAATCACATAAAATACATCACCTATGGACAAACTGTCCCAGTTACTTACCTGTAAAACCCCGTGTTCCTCGCTCTGACTAACCAATTCGTAATCTTTTAAATTAAGAATTCGGATTCGACGATCGAGCGGATTCTCAGCGGCTACGGCTTTATGCCCCAAATCGATGGTAACCAGGCCAGGGGCTGGTTTTGATATAATTCTTGTGAGAAGAACGGCAGCGTGAACAAAGGGTTGTTCCCGATATGACTCAGCATAACCTGCATCCCATAATAAACAGGTTCCTGGACTACAATATACGCTCTTTCGTAACGCATGGACCGTAAAGGTAGGCGTTCCACCGGCGATTACCAGCGGATCAGGTAAGCCATTGAGTTCAATGAAATCATAGAGGGGAGCTAAGGTATCTAATCCTTCATCGGCTAAGGTTTTACGATCTTTAAAAAATTTCTCCCGGATGTGACCATCGTAGATATGAACCCCTGATAATAGTAAGTTGGGAAGTTTATACACGTATTCGTAAAGGGTTAAAAGGTTGGCATCATTGGGGTGACCGGTACGATTCATCCCCGTATTGACATCGATGAAAATCAACCACGACGCCTTTTTACCTTTAATATAGTCATTCAAGTGTTTTGCCACATTTCGATCGTCGATCAGCGACCCGAACTGTACGTCAGGATATTTTGCGATCAATTCCAACATCCGATCTATATTCGGACCGGTCAATTGATAGGCAATAAGTACCCATTTGGCACCTGCCTGGGCTAACATTTCAGCTTCGGCAATGGTGGCACACTTAAATTTGCTGATCCCCGCAGCCAATTGCATCTTCACCACTTCAGCCATCTTGTGGGTTTTCACATGGGGGACCAAGCGATTTACCTCCCCACCGATGATGCGGGTCATAAATTCAATATTCTGTTCAATTCGTTCTTTGTACACCATCAAACCAGGAGAGGAAACCTGGTTTGGGTCCTTCAATTCATACCAAGCAGGCATAGTAGTATCAGTTTATTTAGGTTGTATCAATTCAATTCGAAAAGCACTTCAATCTCTACAGGAATTTGATCAGGTAGGGACCCCATGCCAACCGCGCTTCGTACACCCACACCATTGTCAGGCCCCCATACCTCGGCAAACAATTCGCTACATCCGTTGATCACATAAGGGTGCTGCTTGAAATCGGGTGTGGCGTTGACCATTCCCAAGACTTTTATAACACGCTTGATACGATTAAGTGTACCGAATTGTGCTACTAACGTCGATAAGATGGTGAGCCCTACCTGGCGCGCGGCTGCTTTGGCTTCTTCCAACTCTAAATCTTCACCGACTCGTCCTTTTATCAGCGAGCCGTCGTTCTGACAGGGGCCGTGTCCAGATACATACAACCATCGATCGTCAACAATTAGCGCCGGTTTGTAAACACCAGCCGGCTGAGGAGGAGGGGGAAGTGAAAGCCCTAATTGATCAAAATTACTTTGCGGTGACATTTAGCGGATGGTTAACAAATTCAAAGAAAGTTATTCACGAGTTAAGTATACATTCTGTAGCAACAGAAGTAATTCAAAATTACGTCTTAAGTATGGAAATGACAAATGATGCACTTTCCGTTTCTGATCGTTAGTCGCCTGATACTAAGCGGATCCGACAAACATATTCAGAATCAGAACCCCAATAAGTCCAACGACCGAGACTAACGTCTCCATCAACGACCAGGTCAAAATGGTATCTTTTATGCTTACATTAAAATATTCTTTAAATAACCAAAACCCTCCGTCGTTAACATGGGAAAACATAAGACTTCCCGAACCAATCGCCAATACGGTTAACTCAGGGGAAACATTGGAGGCCAGCAATAGGGGGGCTAAAATACCTACGGTGGTCAATCCTGCCACCGTGGCCGAACCCACGCATACCCGGATCACAGCAGCAATAGCCCAAGCGAGTACCAAAGGCGGCATGTTTAATCCAGCAAAAAGCTCCCCTAAATAGGAATTGACTTGTCCCTGGGTCATTATTTCTTTAAAAACCCCAGCACCGGCGACGATCAGTAGGATACCGGCAACACCCTTAATGGCCTCTTCAAACGATTTAGTGATCCGTGTCATGTTCATCCCTCGGCGAATACCCAGCGTATAAATGGCAATCAAGACCGAGAGCATCATTCCAAACCAGGGTTCGGCCATCAGCTCTAAAACGGCATTCCCAGGGAAACGCTTGCTAATGGGAGCCATGGATACTAAAAGAAACACCGGTAAAAGCGCTGTAAAAATACTGATCCCCAGGGGAGGGAGCTCACTCTCAGGACGGGGCGTCACATTATAAAGGGTGGGATCTGGTTTGGGTTTAAAACGCGTCAGGGTTCTCCCAAAAATTGGCCCAGCGATGGCGATGGCCGGAATTGAAACGATGATCCCATATACCAAAGTCAACCCCAAATCCGCATTCAGCTGGGTTGCGATGGCGGCAGGAGAAGGGTGGGGGGGAAGGTACCCATGGGCTACCGACAAGGCCGACAACATTGGAACCGCTACCACCAACATCGGAATACGCGCCGATGCCGAAATCATAAAGATCAAGGGAAGCACGATCATAAAACCGGCATTGTAAAAAAGGGGAATACCGATGACAAAACCTGCAAGCGCCAAGCCCCAAAGCATGTACTTCTTTCCAAAAACGCGTATTAAAGCATCGGTAATTCGTTGTGCCGCACCACTGTCAGCTACTAACTTTCCTAGCATGGCACCGAAACCCACAATCATGATTAAGTCTCCCAACGTATTGCCGATCCCTTTTTGAAGCGCCTGTGATATCTCACCCACACTAAGCCCAACCGCCAGACCAAGCCCGATGGAAACCAATAAAAAGGAGATGAACGTATCTAGCTTTACCCACGAAATCAGGAGTACCAGGCATAGAATGCTAATAAAGACAAGTAAGAGTATCAATTTTGTGAATGTTTAGGTTTGTATTTTCTGTTTTATAAGTACACAGGTTGAAAGATTTAATGTAAGATTCTGTTTTTTTGAAAAATATTGTCTTATTTCAAGATACTACTTCGTTATTACCAGAGTAAAACATCTATAAAACAGAGATTTTCACTTCTTCCATTGAGTACAATGCATCGTTATTCCATTTAGGAGATAGGATTGGCTTGTTCCAAAATGGAAACGAGGCACCAACCGCCTCCAAAACGGCTTTTTTTTGTTTAAGAAAGGATTAATTCCGTAATTTGGACCATCGAAATTGTGGCTTATTCAGATTAATTTAGGTACCTTGCCATATTTTTAAGAGAAGTAAAAACGAATATAGCAACATAGTAATTTTTTATGGAGGAATCATCATCCGGACAAAATGTAATACCGATTAATATCGAGGACGAAATGCGCGGTGCGTATATCGACTATTCAATGTCCGTCATTATTTCCCGTGCCTTACCTGATGTGAGAGATGGATTAAAACCGGTACATAGAAGGGTATTGTATGGAATGGAAGAACTTGGGGTACGATACAACCGCCCCCATAAAAAGTCGGCTCGTATTGTTGGTGAGGTTCTTGGAAAATACCACCCCCATGGCGATGCCTCCGTTTATGACACCATGGTACGGATGGCTCAAGAGTGGTCCCTTCGCTATTTGTTGGTCGATGGACAGGGTAACTTCGGCTCGGTAGATGGGGATTCTCCTGCGGCAATGCGGTATACGGAAGCCCGTTTGAAAAGATTGGCCGACGAGTTATTAGCCGATATCGATAAAGAAACTGTTGATTTTCAACCCAATTTTGACGATTCCCTAAAAGAACCCACGGTTTTACCCGCTAAATTCCCTAACCTCTTGGTCAATGGTTCATCGGGAATCGCCGTAGGTATGGCCACCAATATGGCTCCGCATAATCTTAGCGAGGTCATCGACGGGACCATTGCCTATATCGACAACCCCGATATCACAGTAGCGGAGCTGATGCAACATATTAAAGCACCGGATTTCCCAACGGGAGGTATCATTTACGGGTATCAAGGAGTACGGAATGCGTTTGAAACCGGACGGGGAAGGGTTATCGTCAGAGGAAGATCACACTTTGAAGAAACCAAAACCGGTAAGGAACAAATCATCTTTACCGAAATTCCCTATATGACCAATAAGGCACAAATGATCGAGAAAATCGCTAGCCTTATTAACGAGAAAAAACTTGACGGAATTTCCGACATTCGGGACGAGTCGGATCGGGATGGAATGCGGATCGTTTTCGACCTGAAGAAAGGGGCTATACCTAATATTGTCCTTAATCACCTTTACAAGTATACCCCATTACAATCATCCTTTAGTGTTAATAACGTAGCCCTTGTAAAGGGGAGACCGCAAATACTCAACCTCAAAGATCTAATTCGTTATTACGTTGAACACCGCCTGGAAGTGGTAACCCGACGTACCGAATACGAACTCAAGGAAGCCGAAAAACGGGCTCATATCCTGGAAGGTTTGCTGATTGCTCTAGATCACCTCGACGAAGTGATCGCTTTAATTAGAGGATCTAGAGACCCTGAAACAGCCAAAATAGGGTTGATTGAACAATTCAACCTTTCGGAAATACAGGCGAAAGCAATTCTAGACATGCGTCTGCAACGTTTGACCGGTCTGGAAAGAGAAAAAATTGTTCAGGAATATGAAGAATTGGTCAAATTGATCGCGGATTTGAAAGATATTCTTGCCAATGAATATCGAAAATACGAAATCATTAAAAACGAACTCACCGAAGTTAAGGACCGGTACGGCGACCAGCGAAGAACGGAAATCGTTTATGCAGCCGAAGAATTTAGCGACGAAGATATGATTGCCGATGAGCAGATGCTCATCACTATCTCCCATCAAGGTTATATCAAAAGAACACTACTCAACGAATACCGTACCCAAAGCAGGGGTGGGGTAGGAGCCCGTGGCGTACGAACCAAAGAGGAGGACTTCACCGAACATATCTTCTCGGCTTCCATGCTCAATTATCTCCTTTTCTTCACGGAGTTTGGAAAACTTTATTGGCTGAAAGTTTATGAGGTGCCCGAAGGCAACAAAGGTGCAAAAGGACGACCAATCCAAAATATAATTAACATTGAACCCGGTGATAAAATACGCAGTGTGATCAATGTTAAAACATTAAATGATGATGATTATATCAACAATAACTACATCATCATGTGTACCGAACAGGGTATTATCAAAAAGACCCTTTTGGAGGCCTATTCAAGACCAAGGCAAAACGGAATTATCGCCATTAATATCAATGAAGGTGACCGGCTACTCGATGTCGCCTTAACCAACGGAGAAAATGAAATTGTCATTGCTACGAGTGCAGGCCGGGCAGTGAGGTTCAACGAAAAAACAGTTCGACCTATCGGACGTACTGCAACGGGGGTTCGCGGCGTTAACTTAGACGGAGATCAGCATAATAAAGTGATCGGAATGGTCTGCATTTCCCGAGAAGACTCCCAGTTGCTGGTGGTTTCCGAGAATGGATATGGAAAACGTTCCGATATTGCAGATTACCGGATAACCAACCGTGGCGGTAAGGGTGTAATTACCCTGAATGCAACGGAAAAAGTTGGAAAACTCGTTTCCATTGCGGAGGTGACCGATAATGATGATCTGATGATCATTACCAAAAATGGAATCGCTATCCGTATGGCTGTGACAGACATACGCTTGACAGGTCGAAACGCGCAAGGTGTCCGTCTCATCCGGTTAGGTGCCGGAGATGAAATTTCATCAGTTACCCGACTTATTAATGATGACGAAGTAGGAGAGGAAGAAGGTTCAGCGTCTAACGGTGTGTCAGACCAGGTGATCGAAAATGACGAAAACAACAATGAAACGGAAGAATAGCAATTTTAACCATCTTTAATTACCTATGAAAAGAGTATTTGTTTGTTTAATACTAACGCTGCTGGCTGCACCTGTCTTCGCTCAGGACCTACTGGAAGGAGCCTTGATCACGCAGTATAAAAAGGACAAGGAAAAGTCTGATGCCAAAATTCAGGACGCAAAAGCCTCTGCCAAAGCAGCAACCTGGATGGAACGGGCGAAATTATATGAAAATATCGCTCTGTTACGTGACACCTCGGATGTCATTGACGCCAATGCGGCCAATAAGGCTGTCGAAGCTTATAAAAAAGTAGTTGAACTGGACGTCAATAAAAAAGGAGCTCCCGGAAAACTCGCCAAAGAAGCCAGCGAAATATTAAGTGGTGAAAATCAAACATCACTTTACGATGCCTTTATCAATCAAGGCGTAAAATATTTCCAAAGCCGAGATTTAAAAGGAGCCCTCGAAAGTTTCAGTGCCGCCCACGGAATGTTCAAAGCAGATACTACGGGAGCCCTCTATGCTGCGATTTCTGCACAGCAAATGGATGACCACGAGTCGGCAATTAAAAACTATGCAGGATATGCTCAAAATGGAGGAAAAGATCCAAGCGCTTTCTACGGATATGCCCAACTCTACAAAGGCAAACAAGATTATGACAAAGCACTGGAAGTAATTAATCAAGGACTGAAAGTCAATGAAAACCACAAAGACTTGATGTCCGAGAAAGTCAATATTCTCTTAGCCGCAGGACGGGAAGCAGATGCCATCGAGGAATTGCATGACCTAACTGAAAAAGATCCTACCAATGTCATTAACCTGACCAACTTGGGAATTCTTTATGATAACGCGTATTCCAAATATGCCCGTGAACTCGCTGATTTAGAAGATAAATTAGCAGAGGCAGGCGGCCAGAAAGATCGACTGATCAGTGATTTAGAGCAAGAAAAATCGAAAATCGAAATCTATGATGGTGAGATCAAACGCCTCACAGCCCGCATTAAATCGCAACCCAGAAATGCAGAACTCAAACGTCAGTTAGACGATGTGAATAACTCGAAAAAAGAAACTGAAGCTGCCATCGCGAAAATAGAAGCGGATATTAAAGCGGCGGAGGAAAAAGAAAAAAGTGTCGATAAATCAGCATTGCAAAGCCAAATTAACGACCTCAGAACCAAAAAAGACAATGCGAAATCCCAAGCTATGGCTACCTATGAAAAGGCTATCTCGGTTGACCCGAATAATTATGATGCCTTGTTCGGTTTGGGAGCTATCTACTATAACGAAGGGGTAGAGTTGAAGCGCGAAGTCGATAACATGAATATGCAGGAATACCAGCAAAAAGGTAAAGAGGTTGAAAGCAAAGTCTGTGGAAAATTCAAAAAATCAAGACCTTACTTTGAAAAAGCAGCTGCTGTGAATCCCGATTCAGACGCTAAAATCACGCTTGACAATATCAATAACATTATTCAGCAAGTGGAATCAAAAAATATCCCTTGTACCGAATAAAATTGATCGATATGTAACCTATGGGGCCATTCCAATGTGAATGGCCTTTTTAGTTGGTCCCAAACGCAACTTCCTGTAAAATTGAATCTACAACGTGCTAAAATGGCTACCCAGATGATATTTCTCGTCTGTGGTGTCGCTCTATCTTCCTGGGCTCCCATGGTACCTTTCGTGAAAGACCGTTTGCAAGTAAACGATAGCGAAATGGGAATTTTATTGCTCTTCCTGGGCGCTGGAGCTATTGTTGTAATGCCCATTGCCGGTAAAATCATTCCTCGGGTCGGATCCAGAAATATCGTACTCCTAGCAACCCTGATGTCCGCTTCGGTATTGGCGGGACTACTTCTCATCGAAAACCGTTGGGTTATGGCTATAATGTTATTTTTATTTGGTGTCGGTTTAGGGGCAATGGACGTCTCGATGAACGCTCACGGTTTGATCATTCAATACCTTAGCAAAAAACCCATAATGTCTTCATTGCATGGTCTATATAGTGTAGGAGGGATCATCGGGCCGTTTGTTATTATTTTTTTAACGACACTTCAACTCCAACCCTGGCAATCACTCGTCGTTATTGCTGCCTTACTTATTCTAACGGTTATCATCCAACTCAAACATCTTCTAACACCCGAACGAGAAAAAGAACATGCCCACCAAATGACTTCCTCCAAAGGTGCTCGAACGGATGGAAAGGGCATATGGAAAAACAGGACGATCTGGTTCCTCGGAACGATGTGTTTTATCGTTTTCTTAGCCGAGGGAGCCATGTTAGATTGGAGTGCGATTTTCCTAAGAGAGTATAAAGCCGTAAGTGAAAACCTAACCGGGTTGGGGTATGCGGCTTTTTCCATTGCAATGGCCTCCATGCGCTTGGCAGGTGATCGTATTATTACGAGGGTTTCAAGCGAAAAATTAGTAATCTATGGCAGTCTTACCGCTGCATGCGGATTATTCTTAACCGTTTTTACCTCCTGGTTTCTAACGGTTATTTTGGGCTTTATTTTGGTCGGACTGGGTGCCGCGAATATCGTACCCATACTCTTTTCAGAAAGTGGAAAAGTAGGGAAGGTTTCGGCAACTGCCTCATTAGCTGCTATTTCAACCATGGGTTACACAGGACAATTATTAGGACCGGCTTTGTTGGGTTTTATAGCCGAACAGACTACATTATCGGTAGCGCTGATCTTTACAGCTGTGTTACTAATTCTGGTAGCGGCAGGCTATCTGATTCGTAGACGCACCGCCACTTTCACAAAATAGCCTAGGAGTTCCCCAAAAGTTAGGGTTAACCAAGGATTTATGTTGGGGGTAGGTAAGCATTGCTACTCCTATTTAACATAATATAAATTATATAACAAATTGGACATTACAGCCAGGGGGCTCAATTTTGCCATTTTCTAACTGGAATGACGTAACGTTCACGATAGGCAAATCTCGTATCCTTATATGGAGCTATCTGGATTTATGATTCTTCCAACTATTAGTCAGTCAACGTATTTTCTAAATTCCACACTTCAGGAACCAAGATATTTTGCATCCAAAAACGACCTTACAGGATACGGCCGGCATGAGAAGCTTGCGGGTTTGCTGCAAGCATCCACAGGAGACTGTATTTCAGGTCCCAGGGCGTGATTCGTCCTGTGAATATTCGCCTCCAACCCTTACCCGACGGTGTTACATCGAATTCTCGGGCGGTTTGGATTGATGGGATCTATTTAACATAATGTGAATGTGTGATCAACCTCGTGAGTCTTCGGGTGCGCGATCTATTGCCAGATGCAAAAATTCGAGGAATTAATTGATCTTTTGCGGCGTGATTCCTTTATTACGAGCTGAGATCAAGTTTATGTTCCCTCCATGACAGAACAGCAAAAACTACTCCGATTATTCAAACTCATTCGACTACTCAAACAAAGGCCTGGAAAGACGGTAGAACAGTTGGCTCAGGCAT
>Ga0182793_1000536_pt1 | contig 28948 bp, 25 predicted proteins | sample Passage237A_FD_130498 | JGI IMG/M metagenome (GOLD analysis project Ga0182793, IMG submission 130498) | Cellulose adapted compost microbial communities from Newby Island Compost Facility, Milpitas, CA, USA - Passage2 37A (version 2) (version 2) ... | reverse complement strand
CAACCACACACCGGCCAAACAAACAACGCCCAAACAAACAACGGCCAAAAAAACAACGGCGGCAACCGCCGCGCCGCGCGTAACCACGGTATCCAAAGTCAGCCGTCAGGGATTTATCTGGCCGGTACGGGGGAAGATCATTTCTTCCTACGGGCCGAAGCCGGGGCATCTGCATAACGACGGCATTAATATCGCCGCGCCGCGCGGCACGGCGGTGGCGGCGGCGGCCGATGGTACGGTGGCCTATGTCGGGGATGCGCTTTCCGGCTACGGCAATCTGGTTTTGCTGCGCCATGACAACGGCATGGTCACGGCCTATGCGCATATGGACCGCGTGACCGTAACAAAGGGCATGCGCGTGCGGCAGGGGCAGGCCATCGGCACGGTCGGTTCTACCGGTACGGTGGCGAATACGCAGCTGCATTTTGAAATACGCAAGGGCCTGCAAACGCTCGACCCGCAGCGTTATCTGGGCTGAAAATCCTCAGAAGTTTTTTAAGGGGCAGCCGTGCTGCAAAGCGGCTTGCCGTTGACCACGGGCTGTTGTTGCTGCGCGTGGGTTCTTTGCAGCTCGAACTTCGTGCCGTTCAGCTGCCATTCCGCATGTTTCCAATCTGTATAGGATTCATTGGCGCAGAAATAGGTCGAGATTTTGCCGCTGTCGTTCTTGCCGACATAAACATTGCCGAAGGCGAGCAGGTTCAGGGCTTCCTTGTAGCCTTCGCCGTTGTTCGCATAAACGGTCAGGGTGCAGCCGAGCGCGCCGCAGGTCACGCTGCCGGTTTGGGAAACAAACAGCAGCTGGGTATTGGTTTCGGCATCAACGGCGCGGGCGGTGGAAAAGGTGGTTTGCTGCCCGGAAGATTCATATACCTCCTTGGCGAATTGAACCTGATCGGCAAGGAAGGGGTATTCTTTTGCCAGCGAATCCACATCGCTTGCGACCTCCATCGCGACGGTGGAGATCACGCCTTTTTCCAGTTGCAATTCGGTGCCGGGCGTGGCCTGTACGGCCATTTCGGCGATGGGAGTCGGCGTTGCAGCGGCGGTATCCGAGGCCTGTTGCGCATGCCCCGTGATCGGCGCCAGCAGGGCGGCACCCAGAAACAGGGATACGGCCGTCCGGTTGACGGCGCGACGGAAATCTGTGCGTAACTTGGATAAAGCCATCGTTAGAAACTTCATGATTGAATTTAACATCATTATACCATAGTCAAGGGAGTTAAACAACGAAACGCCGAAAAGGCATGTTCGTTCAGTGGGTTAGCCGAAGGGCACACGCTTAGCGGAGCGGTTGCGCACCTTCCTGCGGCGTCATCTCGGCCTGGTTGAGCTTCATGGCGGCGCGGGCAGCCAACAGGGCGTTGATCTGCTCTTGCAGCTTATAGATGTCTTGCAACAGCAAGGCCGTATAAGCACTGACCATGTTTTGCTCCTGCTGCAGGGCACCGATGTTGTTCGCCATCTTGATGAAGTATTGCGGATCGAAATACCGCTCCTGCGTCATGGCGAGCATGATCTCGTTATAACTCGGTGCATCGCTGATGCGTTCCTCCGCCACGCCCGCCTTTTCGCGGATTTCGCGGATGATTTCGTTCAGCGGGCGCGGATCGGACTGGAAGGGCGCGCCGGCCTGGTTGGGATAACCGCCGGAAGTCGCATCCCAGGGGATCTCGTAGCCGCCGAATTTCTGCATGTATTCTTCGGCCTTGGTCCCGTTGGCATCCTGTGCGGCGGAGCTACAGCTGCTGCAACCCAATGCGCACCAGACGCCCCCTTGGCCCACCAAGTGGGCGCCGGCCAGCAAGCCGGAGGGCGTGATGAGAACGCCGTTCACCGTCGTGCCGACCCTGGACAGGGCGCAGGCACCGGCAGAGCCGCTGGTGACGTAGTTCCACATTTGGCCGTGATAGACCTCCACCGCGTTGCGTTGTGCCGCGCAGTTGTTCAGGAAGTCGGACAGGCTGTTGACCGGATAGCCGCCGCACGTTCCCGTCCAGTTATAGGTGGACGGCTGGATCCAGACACCGGAGCCGACCGGACTGTCGCAGTTTGCGTTGCTGATACAGCCCGCGGTTTTCAACGCGGAGCAGCCCATCTGGTATTTACCGGCGTATTTGTTGCCGCTACCACCCATGATCCCGCAGTTACCGCCGGATTCACGTCCGCCCAGTCTTTCGGCGAAGGTGTCATAGTCGCCGTCACCGGTATCACCCGCATAAGGCGGGGCGGGCGGCGGCATCATCACGCCGGCGGCAGCCGTTTCCGGCAACGCCATGCGGCGGGACATGATGGAGGTTACGACATCCGACGCGATGGTACGAATGGCCTTGAAGTGCTCCTGCTGCAAGATCCACTGGCGGCCTTCGGGTTTTTCTTCAAACCCTTCGGGCGGCACTTCCTGCACATTCGGATAGATCAGGTTGCGCAAGAGCGCGGTTGCGGCAAGACGCTGCGGCTCGTCGGAGAAGTCGATCGTATCCTTGAACAGGACGTTCTCCACGTTCACGTCGCCGTCCGGCAGCGGGCCCGCCGTTTCCGGGTCCGGGCAGCTGTTGCGGCTGGCGTTGTCGTCGGGATCAAGGAAGAAGTTGCAATAGGTTTCCAGACGGCGGTTCACATCTTCCGCAAGCGTGCGCGGCGCGCTGACGCTGGTCGTCGCATTGGTTTCCTTGATCAGGTCGTTGGTCAGGGCTTTGGACAGCGCATTGGCCGTACTGCCGCCATGCGCCAGCGCCGGCGGAGAGGAGGAAGCCGAACAGGTCATTTCGTTCGGCGCCACGCGGGCCTTGGCCTCAAGCTCCTTGTTCTGCAGCATACGCGCGGATTTGCTCAGGTCATGCGTATCGGCCATGGACTGCATCTGGCGCGTCTGGTCGATGATGCTGGCATGCAACTGCGTCGTCATGTCCTGCAAGGCGAAACGGCCTTTTTCATTCCACCAGCGGGCCACGTATTCCACGATCTGCCAGCCACCCTGGTGGTTGGTGAAAGTATCGCCGAAGTAGTTGTCGGACCAGTTGCTGGTATAGCTGCTGTCGCGCGCCCATACGCAGGGGTCGGTCGCGAAGCTGCCGGTAAGCGGCGCATCGGAAGCCGAACAGTTGGAGGTCGGGCCGGGGGCCGGATCGTCGATTTCAAACAACGGGCCGGGCGTGGGGCCGGGGCCGGGGCCCGGGCCGGGGCCGGGCGTGGGCGGCGTCGGCGGGTTCAGATAGGCATCCACCAGATCTTCCACCTGAGACGGATCCAGCAAGCCCGCGTCGACCAGATCCTGCAGGATTTGGCGAATTTCTTCTTCCGTATAGGTCGGCGGGCCGCCCGGAGGTGCGGGCGGAATAGGCACGGGGATGTTGCCGATCGGGCCGGGCGGCGGGCCCGGCGGGGCAGGGCCCGGCGTGATGTTCGGGCCCGTGGAATTCACCCAGTCCAAAGACATCTGGTCGATGGGGTAAACCGCGCCGACCATGTTGAAGGGGTCGATCACGTCCTGCATGAAAATATCGTGATAGTAGGGATCGCCGGCTTTCACCGCCTGCAGGTTCGCAATGGCGGTGGCAAGGTTGCCCGCACCCATGGCGGCAACCAGCGTATCGCGCAGATAGGTCGCGCCTGCTGGGCCGTTCATGACCCAGTTCACAACAGACGTGGCACCCGCTTCGCCTTCAAGGAAATCGATCATGGTCTGGATACCGATTTCGGCTTCGCCCGCGATGATCCAGTTGATGAGATCGTTGGCCTGACAAATGGGGAAGTAGAAAGAAGGGGCGAACGTGCCGTCAAAGCAGTTCAGCAGGTTGTAGCCGGGGCCGAAACCGCCGTCGTCTTCATAGAAGAAATAGGCGTTGCCGCCGAGCGCCGCCTGCAGGGAGGCGAGCGCGGCCGTATTGCCGCCAATCACCTGGTTCAGGAGGTTCACCGTTGTGATGGTCGAGCCGCCGCCCACGGAATCGCGCACATGCTGCAGGAATTCCGCCGTCGAAATCGGCGGCGTAACGCCGGTCAAATCGTTTGTAATCTGGGTAATGGCCGCGGCGTTGCCGTTGATGGCATCGCGCAGGGTTTCAAGGTTGGACAAAAAGGGTTGCGCCGATGCCTCTTTTGGCAGCGCAAAGAGCCCCAGAACCATCATGACCATGAAAAACTTCACGAGCTTCTTCGCAAAACTCGTTGTTTCATGAGCGGGAGTTTGATTCTCCCCCGAAAACCACAAATGCTGCATGAAAACCCTCAGCCCATTATTATCCTTCAATTATAGCATAGCCAAAAAGAATTTGGGAATTATTTAAAATTTTAGGTATCTTGGCGCGGGCTGTCGAAAAGATTCGTAAGTGCTTGAGGAATTTGATGAATTATATCCTCCGCTGTCAGGCCCGCGCCGTGGCTTTTGGCTGCGGCGGCCTGTAGCCAGACTCCGGCAAGGCTTGCCATAAAGGAAGGCATGCCCTGTGCCGCGAATCCTGCAATCATGCCGGCCAGCACATCGCCCGCCCCGGCGGTGGCGAGAATCGGCGGCGCATTGGTATTGATGACCGCCGTGCCGTCGGGGGCTGCGATGACGGTATCGGATCCTTTCAGCACAATGACCGCCTGCGCCGTCTTGGCGGCGGCGCGGGCGCGGTCCAGCTTGCTGCCGGGCAGATCGCCGAAGAGCCGCGCAAATTCCCCCTCATGCGGGGTCAGGATATGGCGCGGCGAAAGTTTGCCGAACAGCGCCGCCGGATCATCCTTGAACACCGACAGCGCATCGGCATCCAGCACCAGCGTTTTGTTGAAATCGAGCGCGGCCAGCACCGCATTTTTCGTTTTGTCATCCGCACCTGCGCCGGGGCCGATGACAAAAGTGTTACGGCGCGCATCGCGCAACAGCGCCTTGAAATCGTCCATCGTTTGCCACGGATCGACCATCACGCTCGCGCGATACAGCCGATAGACAAGCGCCGAGTCATCCGTGGATGCCGTGATGCTGACAACGCCCGCGCCGCAGCGCTGCGCGGCATGGGCGGCAAGACAGGCCGCGCCCGTGCGCGCCGCGCCGCCGTAAACCGTGACATGGCCGCGATCGTATTTGTGCATCTGTGTCTGCGGGAACGGAAAATCCTTCAGCCACAGGGCAGGGGCGTTTTCGAATGTCTGCGTGCCCAGCGCGGCGATATCGTCATCCGCAATCGGAATGACGACAAGATGCAACCTGCCGCAAAAGGCGCGCGACGGCTGGAGCGCATGCGCGATTTTCTTGCGACAGAAAACCACTGTCATTGCGGGTTTTAACGTGCCTTCGGCAATCGCGCCCGTTGTCGCGTTCATGCCGGAGGGCACATCCGCCGCGATGACGGGGATTTTTTTGCTGCGGATTTTATCAAAAAGGATCACCAGCTCCGCCGGCAGATCGCCTTCGAAACCCGTGCCGAAAACGGCATCGACCACAAGATCGGTGCTATGCACGGGCAGGTTGGAATTGAGGCTCTCGATCTCGCCGCCGAAAGCCTTGGCGCAGTCGGCGGCATCGCCTTTCAGTTCCCTGGGTTTGGCAAGGCAGGCCACGCGGATGTTCCAGCCCTCGGCGCGCAGGATTTCGGCGGCGGTGAAACCGTCCGCGCCGTTATTGCCCTTGCCGCATAAAAAGAGCACGCGGCCCGCAGGCATGTTGTTGCGGATGACCTGCGCCAGACCGGCACCGGCGGAGCCGATCAGGGTCGCGGCGGGCGTGCCTGACTCGACGGCGGCGCGGTCGGCCTTTTTCATTTCGGCGGCTGTCAGAATTTCGAACATGCCAAGGATTATCGCAGGTTCGGCCGCAAAGAGAAAGACCTTGATATTATGAAGAGAAAGAGGGGGAAGTGGGGCGATCGACGGGGTTTGAACCCGCGACATCTTGGACCACAACCAAGCGCTCTACCGCTGAGCTACGACCGCCATAATTTCAGAAAGTCTGAAACGGCTTTATAATGTCTTTTCGGCTTTCCCGTCAAGTACCTATAGTACATAATTCGCGTCCGTTAATTTTACATAGATAATTTTCTATGTTAGACTGTACTGTGTTGGATTGGAGGCGTTTTCATGCCAGCGGTGCATAAAGGCTTGTTCATCAGATGACAGAGCGCCGGGAACTGACAAACCCCGCCAGACGCGGCGATATCCGCCCGGATTTTCCGGCGGTCAAGATTTATCGTCCCGATGACGAGGAAAACGCCCGGCGGTTACTTGATGTCTTAACGGCAGAGCTGGCCAAGGAAGGCGAAACGCTGGATACGGTCGGGCATATTACGATTGCCTATCCGCATAAACATCCTGAAATCTTCCCCGATCATGTTAACCGCGCGCAGCACCACGTAGAGCAATTCATTGCCGTGATGCAGGATGTCGCGCCGCAGGTGATTTGGAAAACGGCGGATGCGATTTGCGAGACGAAAAAGCTCCAGCGTTCCAAAGACCAGTCAAGCGTCCATGCGCTCACGCAAAAGCAGGAATATGCCATTCACGAGGCTTCCCAGCGGGATGCGTTGCCGTTTTTGGAAAAAGGGGGCGGGAAGTCCTTTTTTGTCATTGTGGATGATGCGGTTTTACAAGGTACAACCGTGGTAAACCTCATGAACTATATCGAGCATAACGGCGGCAAGGTGCTGATGGTTTCCGCGCGGGAGTCCGATGACGGCGTTCCCATCGCGCCGCGCCGCGGCATGCAGAGCAAGTTTGGCGCGGGATACCCCGATCGCATCACGGAAATGGCAGAAGCCTTCAGCGCCTCTGCCAAAAGCGAGGGGCATGACTGGTCGCCGGCCCAATGCCTGTCCATGTTCGAAGCGGCTCTTGAAAAACATGGCGTGACGGTGCGCAGCCTTGCCGATGGCGAGTGCGTCCGGCTGATTGATACCGTCAAAGGGCAGAACCTGCGCGAGGACAAGGGGCCTGCCGTTTCCTTTACCGGTATTCTCGGGCAATTGGCGGCGGCCGCACCGGCGGCCCGGCTGCAATCCGCGCCGGCGGCACCGGCGTTTCCTAAAATGTAAATCTGCCTAAAAAATAAGCATTTGCCGTTTTATTGTGCATGCCGTGAGAGGGCGTGCCGAGGTTTATTCATATTTTTCAATGCATTGGCATCTGGCACGCTTCTTGCCATTGAGGGGCGCATTTTTTTTGACAGACCGCAAGGACCAAAGCGCGATGAAAAAGATCGAGGCGATTATCAAACCTTTCAAGCTGGATGAAGTGAAGGAAGCGCTTCATGACATCGGCGTGCAGGGCATGACCGTCACCGAGGTGCGCGGCTTCGGCCGCCAGAAGGGCCATACGGAGCTGTATCGCGGCGCGGAATATGTGGTCGATTTCCTGCCCAAGGTCAAAATCGAAATGGTGGTTGAAAAGACGCAGGTCGATGACGTGGTGGAGGCCATCGAACAGGCCGCCCGCACGGGGCGGATCGGTGATGGAAAAATTTTTGTGCTGCCTGTCGAAAACGTGATCCGCGTGCGTACCGGAGAACGCGGCAAGGAAGCCATCTGATGACAGGGATTTCTAAACGGTACTGATGACAAAAACAGAAAAACGGCCAGAGGAGAAAACGAAAATGGCAAAATCCAACGCAAAACTGAAAGTGGCAAAGGCACCCGCCAAAGCCCCCAAAAAGGGCAAGGGTGAGTTTGCGGACTTCTTCAAGCTCGTCAAAGACCACAATATTGAATACGTATCCTTCCGCTTTACCGACCTGCGCGGCAAGTTGCAGCACACGGCGCAGCATATTTCCACGGTGGATGAAGACCTTCTGACCGACGGCGTCATGTTCGACGGTTCCTCCATCGCGGGCTGGAAGGCGATCAACGAATCCGACATGGTGCTGGTACCCGACATTTCCACGGCGGTGCTGGACCCCTTCGCGGCGCAGCCGACGCTGGATGTTTTCTGCGATGTGCACGAGCCGTCCACCGGCCTGCCGTATTCGCGTGATCCGCGTTCCATCGCGCGCGCGGCGGAAAATTACCTGAAATCCACGGGCATCGGCGATCAGGCGTTCTTCGGCCCCGAGGCGGAATTCTTCCTTTTCGACGACGTGCGCATCAATGTGCAAATGAACCGCGTGTCCTATGAAATCGACAGCATGGAAGGCCCCTATAACTCCGGCACGGAATACGAGCACGGCAACATGGGCCACCGTCCGGGCGTGAAGGGCGGCTACTTCCCCGTGCAACCGGTGGACAGCTCCAACGACATCCGCGGCGAGATGACCTCCGTTCTTGCGCGCATGGGCGTGCCGATGGAAAAGCATCACCACGAAGTCGCGCCCTCCCAGTGCGAACTGGGGCTGAAGTTCTCCACGCTGGTGGACAGCGCGGACAACATGCAGCTTTACAAATACGTCGTGCATAACGTGGCGCATGCCTACGGCAAGACGGCAACCTTCCTGCCGAAACCCGTTTTCGGCGACAACGGTTCGGGCATGCACGTGCACCAGTCCATCTGGAAGTCGGGCAAGCCGCTTTTCGCGGGTTCCGGTTATGCGGATCTGTCCGATACCTGCCTGTACTACATCGGCGGGATCATCCGTCACGCCAAGGCGCTGAACGCGCTGACCAACCCCACCACCAACAGTTACAAACGTCTGGTGCCGGGGTATGAGGCGCCGGTATTGCTGGCCTATTCCGCGCGCAACCGTTCCGCATCTTGCCGCATTCCCTTTGCGGCCAGCCCGAAAGCGAAACGCGTGGAAGTCCGCTTCCCCGATCCGGCAGCGAACGCCTATCTTGCTTTCGCCGCCATGCTGATGGCAGGCCTTGACGGCATCCAGAAGAAAATCCATCCCGGCGAGGCGATGGACAAGAACCTCTACGACCTGCCGCCCGAAGAACTGGCGGAAGTGCCGACGGTTTGCGGCTCGCTGCGCGAGGCGCTGGACTCCTTGCGCGACGATCACGACTTCCTGCTGAAAGGCGGCGTTTTCACCAAGGACTTCATCGACAGCTACCTTGAACTGCGTTACGAGGAAGTGAAGGCTTTTGAAACCATGCCGCATCCGATCGAATTTGCGATGTATTATTCGGTCTAAGGCGGCGATCTTCCCGCAAAAAAACGCCCCTGCACAGGCAGGGGCGTTTTTTTATCCGTTCAATGCGATCTTATTTGATCGATTGCAGCATGTTTTCGAAGGAGGCGACGTTGCGCGCCCAGCTGTAGAGGTTGTCATCCTCGCGCGGGGAGAGCAGGAACATAAGGATGTACCATTCCTTGTCGCCCAGTACGGCCAGATGCAGCTTCTGGTTGGCTTCGCCGCGCTGCTTGTTCTTCACTTCATAGGTTTCATAGCGGTTGAAGATGAAACGGTCGTAGGCGGGCGATCTGCCGCTGGTTTCCAGCTTGACGAATTCCAGCTTCATCGTGTCCAGGAAATAAAGCTTCAGGCTGTCGATTTCCTGCCGCAGCGTGGTATTGCGGTTGCGGCGTACGGCGATGATATGCACAAAGCCTTGCAGGGAGCCGGATTCAGACTTGTTTTTCAGGCTGACGATCAGGCGGTTCATATCGCGGAAGTCGGGATCGGACACCAGCCAGGAAGAAGGGAAGCTCAGCTTGATGGAATCGACCATCGTAAAACTTTTGACGGGTTCAATGGGGCCGTCTTCCGGATAGGTCAGCATGAAGGAGTCGATAACCTTATGCTGCACATAGTCCATGTAATCCTTCAGCGCGCTGGGAATTTCCAGCTTGGCCAGCAAAATGGTGTTCTTGTTGATCAGCGCGCGCACATAGGTGTACATGCTGGTGCCGTTCTCAAGGTAAATGTAATGGCCTGCCGCCTCGCGCGGGTTTTTGCTGGTCACCTCGCCGACAGGCGTAAAGCCGCTGATCAGGATATGGTGCCGCAGCCAGTGCTGCGCGGAGATTTCATGCGGAATCTCCAGCGCCTGCACCATCAGGCGCGGCTGATAGGTGCTGATGCGCGGCGAGTCAAAACGGGAAATGTTTCCCAGCAGCTTTTGGTTGAAATCGCTTTCGCTGCGGAGCGTGTAATCCTCCGTTTCCTTCCAGTCCAGCGGAATGCGGATGGAAAAGCCCAGCTGGACTTTTTTGTACGGAACGATCTCGTAGGTTTTCATCAGCTTGTCGTCGTTAAAGGCCTCGTCGCTGCTGATGGGATGCTCCGGCTTTTTTTGTTCGGCATCCTTTTTGCCGCCGAAAATGCCGTCCAGAAAGGCGGGTGTCGCCATGCTGCCGGGCTTTTGCAGGGAGAAGGCGCCAAACCCGTGGGCCAGTCCCGCAGAACCGGTCACGAAAAGGGCAATCAGGCCGTAGGTCAGAATACTGCGTTTCATTTTAATGTCCTGCTGGATTAACTGTTTTGCTGGCCCCGCAATACGGGGACGGGTTTACGGTTTTCGTCGATGGCGACATAGGTGAATTTGCCTTCGGTCACCTTATGCGCTTTTTCGGCAAGGCGCGGGCGCGCCCAGCTTTCGACATGGATGGTAATGGAGGTGCGGCCGATTTTTTCGACCGTGGCGTAACAGCTCACCTCATCGCCGACGGAAACGGGTTGCTTGAAACTCATGCCGTCGATGGCGATGGTCGCCACGCGCGTGCCGGCTTTTTTGTGGGCGATGACGCTGCCCGCCAGATCCATTTGCGACAGCAGCCAGCCGCCGAAAATATCGCCGTTGGCGTTCGTATCGGCAGGCATGGCGATGGTGCGCAGCGCGGGCGCGCTATCGTAATCCGGATTTTCAAAGTTCATACAAAGACTTCCCCTTGATCCCACTTATTATAATATAAGCCCGCCCGCAGCAGGATACAATATTTGGCGCAGGCATTTCGGAAAAACATGGCGCGCCCGCCGTATCCGGGGCTTTTTGGCGGTTTTCAAGGCATATTGCCTTTGATCCCTGAAATGGCATAGATTAACGCCATCATGAGAGGCAATGTGAAAAAAACAAAGGCATCATCCGCCGGTGATCTTGAAACCGCCGGCAAAGGCAATTATTCGGCCGCAGATATCGAGGTTCTGGAAGGGCTGGAACCTGTCCGCAAGCGCCCCGGCATGTATATCGGCGGCACGGACGAGCGGGCCATGCACCATCTGGTCAGCGAAATTCTGGATAACGCCATGGACGAGGCGGTTGCCGGCTATGCCTCCCGCATCGAGCTGAAGCTCCTGCCCGGCAACAAGGTCATCATCAGCGACAACGGCCGCGGCATTCCCGTGGACGACCACCCGAAGTTTCCGGGCAAATCGGCGCTGGAGGTGATTTTCACGACCCTGCACTCCGGCGGGAAGTTCAGCGGCAAGGTTTACAATACCTCGGGCGGTTTGCACGGGGTTGGTTCCTCCGTCGTCAACGCGCTGTCGAGCGAAATGACGGTCGAGGTCTGCCGCGACAAAATCCGTTACAGCCAGAGCTACAGCCGCGGCATCGCGCAGGGCAAGCTGAAGAAAGTCGGGGAGACCAAAGAGCGCGGTACGACCGTGACCTTCGTGCCCGATACCGAGATTTTCGGCACGGATATGCATTTCAGCCCCGACAAGATTTACCGCCTTGCCAAATCCAAGGCCTATCTTTATCGCGGCGTGGAGATCCAGTGGGAATGCGATCCTGCGCTGCTGAAGGAAAAATCCGATACGCCGGAAAAGGATATTATCAAGTTCCCCAACGGGATATTGGACTATCTTTATGCGCTGACGGAAAAGCAAAGCCTTGTCACGCCCAAGCCGTTTTATTGCGCTGTGGATTTCCCCGACAACGAAGGCCGCTGCGAAGTGGCCATCGCCTGGACGGAGGAAGAGGAGGACGGGTTCCTCAGCTCCTATTGCAACACCATTCCGACGCCGGAGGGCGGCGCGCACGTGCAGGGCCTTCGCGCCGCACTGTCCAAGGGGCTGCGCAGCTATGCGGATATGACGAACAACAAAAAAGCGGGCATTTTGACGCCGGACGATATTTTCGGCTCCGCCACCGTTTTGCTGTCGGTTTTTATCCGCGATCCGCAATTTCAGGGGCAGACGAAGGATAAACTGACCTCCGTCCACGTCACGCGTCTGATGGAAACGGCGGTGAAGGACCATTTCGAACACTGGCTGACGGGCGACAATGCCGCCAGCAAGGCGTTGCTGGAATATCTCATCCAGATCGCCGAAGAGCGCCGCCGCGCCAAAGACGCGCAGGAAATGAACCGCAAATCGGCCACGCGCAAGTTGCGCCTGCCCGGCAAGTTAGCAGATTGCTCGAAAAAATCCTCCGAAGGGACTGAAATCTTTATTGTTGAGGGGGATTCCGCAGGCGGCTCCGCCAAACAGGCGCGCAACCGCGAAACGCAGGCCATTTTGCCCCTGCGCGGCAAGGTTTTGAACGTGGCCAGCGCGACCTCCGACAAAATTCGCCAGAACCAGGAAATTTCCGACCTTATTCAGGCGCTGGGCTGCGGCACGGGCAAGAACTTCGACATTAACAAGCTGCGCTACGAGCGTGTCATCATCATGACCGATGCCGACGTGGACGGGGCGCATATCGCCTCCTTGCTCATGACCCTGTTTTATCAGGAAATGCCGGGGTTGATCGAACACGGCGCGCTCTATCTGGCGCTGCCGCCGCTTTACCGCCTGAGCGCGGGCGGGGAGAGCGTCTATGCCCGTGACGACGCCCATAAGGAAGAATTGCTGAAAACCGTCTTCAAGGGCCGCAAGAAGGTCGAAATCAGCCGATTTAAAGGTTTGGGCGAAATGCCCGCCGCGCAGCTGAGGGAAACGACGATGGATATGTCCAAGCGCAGCCTGCTGCGCGTCGTCCTGCCTGAAGCGGAGGAGGCGCAGCGCCTTGGCAAGAAGGTCGAGGGCCCGACCGCCCAGCTGATCGACCGTCTGATGGGTAAAAACCCCGAAGCGCGGTTTGATTTTATCCAGGAAAATGCAGAATTTGTGCAAGATATTGATATATAACAATATTTATGCGAAGCGCGCTTTGGAATTTATGTAAACGCTCTTGACAGCATCGATGGCTGCGGATATCATATGTTTTAAAGATCGCAGGAATGAGGACATCTTCTTTCCGGTGTGGGCAAGGGGGTATTTGCCGACATCGCTTTGATCAAAAGTGACGGAGCTCAGGGTATGAAAAAAGACAAAGATGAAAAACTCCAATCTCTGCGCGGCAAGGCCATGAAGGCATTCCGCAAGATTGCGCTGCCGGTGCTGGCGATGGCTGCACTTTCCGGCGGGTTGGTTACGGAAGCCAATGCGCAAAACACGCATAGCACCTACGGCTCCGTTGTGACCACGCAACAAGGGGTGCAACAGCAAAAGCCCTGGGCGAACGACCCCGTATATCTTGAAAAGATTCGCCTGCAGAAGGAAAAGGAAATGCTGCGTTTGCAGCAGGAGAAAGCGCGCACGGAATCGAATATTGCCAGCTATAACGCCAGCATGGCGAGAACGCGCAGCTACAACGTGTCTCAACTACAGTCTTTGCGTAAGAGAGGCGCCAGCGCGCTCGAGCTTATGGCGCATAGCCAGCGCATGGCCGCAGACGAGGCCGCGCACAAGGCGCGTGTCAACGGCGCGAAAAACTATTACGATCAGGCGGTGCTCAGAAGCGAAGAAACGATGCGCAACTATGTTGAATCGCTGGACCGCACCTATGCGCGCCAGTCGCCGTACAAGGAAATTCTGGAACAGCAACAACGGCAGCAGGCGCAACGCGTCGCGACCGCCACGCAGCGCGTGGAAGCGGAAAACAACCGTCCGCGCAGCGAGGCCGAGCAGCAAGCCGCCATCCGCGCCGCGCAGGAAAAATACCAGCAGGAGCAGCTGCGCAAATTTCAGGACGCCCAGATCAAGGCCGCCAGCGAGGGCAAACCGCTGCCCAAACGGGAGGATTTTGGTCTGCCGCCCGAGCAGCCGCAAAAGCAGCGTGTTTCGACGGCCTCCCTCGACCGCTGATTCCCGGACAGATTTTTTCGTAGCCGAAAAAACGCCCCTTGCCATGCAGGGGGCGTTTTTTGTAAATGGTTACGAAAAGGTTAAAAAATAGTTGACATAATCGCCTTGCGCAGGTAATGTGGTTTTCAACGTTTTCAAGTTTTTTGCGAAAAAGAGGGGATTCACCATGGAATTCAAAAAAGGCGCATTGCAGAAGGCTTTCAAAAACCTGCGAAAAACCGCCCTTGTTGTTGTTGCGGGCGTGAGCCTGTCCGGCTGCGTCACCACCGGCGTTTATCAAAGCGGCGGCATTTTCGGCAATAGCAATGGTTATAGCAATAGCTACAACATGCCGCGCGGCTATGCCGTCACCTATACGCCGTCCCGCGTGCCTTGGGCCAATGACCCGAATTATCGTCAGGAAGTACAACTGGCGGTCCGTTCCGCCAATCTGGATATCCAGAGCGCCTATAACTACTACCAGTCCAGCGTAGCCAGCTGCAATGCCAGCTATGCCCGCGCCGCCAGCAGCAATGCCCGCGCCAGCGAATATGCCCGCCGCAACGGCACGAACATCTGGGAACGCATGGAAAACGGCGCCCGCTGGAACAAAGCCTCGGCGGATTTCAACTACTGCAAAGTACAGGCGGAAACGCGTTTCGAACGTACCCGCATCAGCGAGCAACAGGAATTTGACCGCGCGCTTGAACGTCTGGATACCAAGTACAAACGCGCCTACGGTTACAAATAAGCCGTAAAACAGTCTGATTTCCAAAATATTGCGTCCTGCGCCTTTTATTTAAGGGGTTTTTATAAATAAATCCCTTGCGTGCAGGGCGCATTTTTCTTATTTATGGGCGGATTTTGTGCCGGCGTTCGCGGGCGTGGCGAAATTGGCAGACGCGCCAGATTTAGGTTCTGGTGTCGCAAGACGTGGGGGTTCAAGTCCCTCCGCCCGCACCACGAACAAACGGCACAGGAAAAAGAACAACGCGGGCAGGGGGAAAGGCCCCCGCAGCCCGTTCACAAACCCCGGTAAACGAACGAACCATAGAAAGTTTTCACGATGCAAATCACACAGACCAAACAGGAAGAGCTGAAACGCGAATTCACCGTCACCATGACGGCCGAAGAGGTGGACGCCATTGTTAACGAGCGCCTGCTGGAGCTGGGCAAAACGGTGAAAATGCCGGGCTTCCGTCCGGGCAAAATTCCGCTGAACCTGTTGAAGTCCAAATACGGCAAGTCCGTGATGGGCGAGGTGCTGGAAAGTGCGGTCAACGACAGCACGCTGAAAGCGATCAACGAAAACAACCTGCGTCCCGCCATGCGTCCGCAGATCGACGTGAAGACTTTCGATGAAACCTCCGGCCTCGAATACACCATGGCCATCGAACTGCTGCCGGAAATCAAGCTGGCGCCGCTGGATGACATCAAGCTGGAAAAACTGACGGCCAAGCCCGCCGACAAGGAAATCAACGAGGCGCTGGAGCGCATCGCGGATTCCAACAAAACCTCCGAGAAAGTCGAGGAAGCGCGCGCGGCCAAAAACGGCGACATCGTTGTGATCGATTTTGACGGCACGGTGAACGGCGAAGCCTTCCCCGGCATGAAAGGCGAGGATTTCCCGCTGGAACTGGGTTCCAAGAGCTTTATCGACACCTTTGAAGACCAGCTGGTCGGCGCCAAGGCCGGCGACAAGCGCACCGTGAAAGTGACCTTCCCCAAGGATTACGGCCACGAGAAACTGCAAGGTGTTGATGCGGTATTCGAAGTCAGCGTGAAGGAACTGCGCGCTTCCGTGAAGCCGGAGATCAACGATGCATTCGCAAAACAGCTGGGCTTTGAAAGCCTGGATAAAGTGAAAGAGGCGATCTCCGCGCAAATCCAGAACGAATACGACCAGATCTCCCGCATGACGCTGAAACGCAGCCTGCTGGATGCGCTGGACGAGAAACATTCCTTCGTCGTGCCCGCAGGCATGGTCGAGGCGGAATTTGAAGGTATCCTGCATCAGGTGCAGGGCCCGCACGACCACAGCGACCCCAACCACACGCACGACAATGTCGGCACGCCCGAAGAGCGCGCCGAGTACAAAGAGATTGCCGAGCGCCGCGTGCGTCTGGGGCTGGTGCTGGCGGAAATCGGCCGCGAGAACAAGATCGAGGTCACCAATCAAGAACTGCAACAGGCCGTGATCGCCGAGCCCCGCCGTTATCCGGGTCAGGAAAAACAGGTCTTCGAATTCTATCAAAAGAATCCGCAGGCGCTGGAAAGCCTGAAAGCCCCCGTTTACGAGGACAAAGTGGTGAACTTCATCCTCGAGAAGGTGAAAGTCGATTCTAAGGAGGTTTCCATCGAGGAACTGACCAAGGCGGCAGAAGCTGAACCTTCTAAAAAGACAAAAAAGACTTCTAAAAAGTAATTAAATTACAAAAAAGGGCGGATCAGGAGTAAAAAAGGAATAAAAAGTTAAAAAAAAGTGAAAAAAGTGTTTCCAATGTTTTGGAAAGTTGGGCTAGAATAAACCCATCCAAAACAGAGAATTTTGAGAACGGTGTGCCGTAATCAAGAGTGTGTGCCTGAAAATAAAAAAACTGGCAAGCAAGACAAGGAAACCTGAAAGATGAAAAACAATCCTAACAAAACTCCTGATCCGCAATACATCAGCGCCGAAGCGCTCGACATTTTCAACCGCATGCAGGCAGCGTCCAAAAGCGGTTCTTCCCTGACCGATGCGCTGACCGACAACGAATTTTCCGCTTTGAAAAAAGTGGTCGCCTCCGCACAGAAGGCGGGCCTGATTGCCCCCACCGATGCGCCGCGCACCATTCCGTCCGTGACCGAAATCGAAAACGGCCGCGAGCGTGGTTATGACCTTTACTCCCTGCTGATCAAAAACCGCATCGTCATGGTCGAAGGCCAGGTCGAAGACACGATGGCTTCCATCGTTTGCGCGTCCCTGCTGTACATGAACTCCGACCTCAGCGGCAAAGATCCGAAATCCCCGATCACGATGTACGTGAACTCTCCGGGCGGTTCCGTTCTCGCAGGCCTTGCTATTTACGACGTCATGCGTTCCATCGAAGCGCCGATCACCACCATCGGCATGGGTATGCAGGCTTCCATGGGTTCCATCCTGCTGGTCGCCGGTGACGAGCGCAAGATGACCCGCAACTCCAAATACATGATCCACCAGCCCCTGTCCGGCAACGGCCAGAGCACGCAGCTGACCGACATCGAAATCGGTGCGGATTTCACGAACCGTCTGAAAGAAGACCTCGTGGACATCTACGTGCGCCACACCGGTCTGAACCACGACTACTGGAACACGGTTCTGAACCGTGACACGTGGCTGACGGCTGAACAGGCAAAAGAAATGGGCGTGATCAGCGACATCATCGTCGGCACGGCCAAGAAAACCCTGCACGAAGATTTCTCCTCGCCCGCAGAGCGCAAGGACTACCGCAAATCCTTCGTGCCGAAAACCTCAGCCGAGATCAAAATGGCTCTCAACTCCGATGTCACGCTGAAAAACAAAGCGGGCGCGGAAATGAAGTCCACCATGATCCGTCCGGAGCTGGTGACGGCACTGGCCCAGTTCGAAGAGTTCTGGACGCCGTCCCTGAAAGCCCTCAAAAAGCAGCAAGCTGCTGCCGCGACGGCTTCCAACGACGATACGAAAAAAGCCCGTGCGCCGCGCAAAGTAAAAGCGCCCAAACAGGCAATGTAAAAAAAGCCTTAGACTCATCTTTCAGGCTTGCTATGATGGGGTGGTCAGTCAAACTGACCACCCCCTTTCTTTTTCGGGGCGGGGACAGTATAAAAGGCATATAAAAAGCAATGGGGAGCCAAATGACACACATGCCAGAACACATGAATACGCTGGTCCCGATGGTGATCGAACAGACCGCCCGCGGGGAGCGTTCCTTTGACATTTATTCGCGCCTGCTGAAAGAGCGCATTATTTTCCTGTCCGGGCAGGTGCATGACGCGGTTTCCACGCTGGTATGTGCGCAGTTGCTGTTCCTCGAGGCGGAAAACCCGAAAAAAGACATTTATCTCTACATCAACTCTCCGGGCGGCGTTGTGACCTCCGGTCTTGCGATGTACGACACCATGCAATATATCAAGCCCGACGTGGCCACGGTTTGCATCGGTCAGGCTTGCTCCATGGGCTCGCTGCTGCTGGCAGCAGGGGCGCCCGGCAAGCGTTACAGCCTGCCGAACTCCCGTATCATGGTGCATCAGCCCTCCGGCGGCGCGCAGGGGCAGGCGACGGATATCGAAATTCAGGCGCGCGAGATTTTGTCCTTGCGCAAACGCCTGAACGAAATCTACGTCAAGCATACGGGCCGCAAGATCAACGAAATCGAACAGGCGCTGGAGCGTGACCGCTTCATGTCGCCCGAAGAAGCCAAGGATTTCGGCCTGATCGACCAGATTGTTGAGAAAAAACCGCACGACGGCGAAGACAAGAAGGCCGCCTGATCTTAACGAAAGGCTTTTCGGTACCAATACAGCAGCGGGAGATACAGCCATCTCCCGCTGTTTTTTTTGACCCTCTACCACACACATTTGACCAAAAGGAAGATCCCCATGATGCGCGGTTTTACTGTTTCTGCCGGTGTTTGTTTGTTGACGGTTTTCATGCTTTGCACGCCCGCGCGGGCGGAGCAGGCGGCAGGCGGCGAACAGCAGCCCGCGGCACGTTCCCCGTTTCAGGAACTGGCGCTGCAAATCGAGGCCGACGAGCAGATGCGGAATGCGCAGGCCAATTACAAGGCCGCGACGGAAAAACTGACCGCGGCGCAACAAAAGGAACTGGTTGATCTGGAGCGCGAATTTGCCGCCACCATGGCGCCGGATATGGAGATCATGTCCCGCGGCGGGGAGCTGGAACATTGCCTGGCGCATGATGACGATTTCAAAAACAATCAGGAAGCCTATACCAAGGCCTTTACCGCATGGCGCGACGGCGTGAATGCCGAGCAGGAAAAACTCTGGGCCGCGCACCGCAGCCTGCGCCAGAAAATCGCCTATGTCGATCAATCCGTGCTGGATGAATATTACCTGTTCCAGAAAAAACTGATGGTGCAACTCATCGGCATCGTGACCATGACGGCGCGCGATCAGGGCGCTTTTGAAAAAACGGATTGCAAGTCGCTGGCAGGCGTTTTGGGCGCGGCTGAATAACCCGGCGGGAGATCTCGTCTGTGCGTGTTGTGAAGATTGTGACAGCGGCGGCGCTGCTTTCCTGCGCCGTGCATTTTTCCGTACCGGCCGCAGCAGAGGAGGCGCCTGCACAGGTCCCTGCCGAAGCGCCGGCAAAGAAATCATCCGCCGATATCTATTACGCATATGTCCGGACATTGACCGATGCGCAAAAGGCCGAACTGGAGCAGCTGGAAAAGGATTTCATGGTCACGCTGCAACCGGATATCGCCATTCTGAGTACCGGCACCCAGTTGCAATATTGCAGCGATACAAATCCCGCGTTCAAGGCAAAGGAGGCGGAATATGGGCCCGCCTTTATTGCGTGGCGCGACAAGGTGAATGCCTGGCAGCATACGCTCTGGAAGCCTTTGCAGGCGCGCCGCAGCCGGATGGACTATATACCGCAGGACATTCTCGGCAATTATCTTGAATATTCCGCGCGGCTGTTTCTTGTCCTTGGCAAACAGCTGATCGATCTGGGGCGCGATGCGGGCGGTTTCAAGGATCTGGACTGTATGGCTTTGGGGCAGGAACTGCTCTCCGGCACGAAGCCGACCCAATGGACGCTGGAACAGGAAAAAAGCCCTGAAAACGGTGCTGAAACGGCGAAATAGGGCTGTTTTCTCTTGTTTTCTCCATAAAAGGCTCTAAATCTACCTTTGTGGGCGTGGGGTTCACGAAGGGGAGAGGGGTTATTCCCGTAATATATCCGCTGTTTGCGAAATATAAAGGTTTGGCGTGCATACTATGCGAAGGCCAAAATGCCCCTTTACCCCCCGGAAAACGGCTAAAAACGGGTAAAAACCCCGCATTTGGACCAAAACGAGCGTTTGACCAGTAAGGACATAAAAATATATGGAACATGAAACTGTAACCGTTGGCGAAAAATATCCCGTCCTGCCGCTGCGCGACATTGTGGTGTTCCCGCATATGATCGTGCCGTTGTTCGTGGGGCGCGAGAAATCCGTGCGCGCGCTCGAAAGCGCAATGGCCGACAACAAACAGGTTTTGCTGGTCACGCAAAAATCCGCCCAGCAGGATGACCCGACGGCGGGTGATCTGTTCGATATCGGCACGGTCGGCACGGTGCTGCAATTGCTGAAACTGCCCGACGGCACGGTCAAGGTGCTGGTCGAAGGCCACAAACGCGCCGAGGTTGTCGCCTATACCGACAAATCCGAATATTTCGAAGCGCATGCGAATGTCATCGCGGACAAGGACGTGTCCGGCGATGCGATCGAGGGGCTGATGCGCGCCTGCGTGTCGCAATTCGACCAGTATGTGAAGCTCAACCGCAAAATTCCGCCCGAAATCGTCTCGTCCATCAGCCAGATCGACAATGCGAACAAGCTGGCGGATACGATTGCCTCCCATCTCTCGCTCAAGATTCCCGACCGCCAGAAACTGCTGGAGCAGATCAACGTGGCCGAGCGTCTGGAGCAGATCTTCGCTTTCATGGAAGGCGAGATCAGCGTGCTGGAAGTGGAAAAACGCATCCGCGGCCGCGTGAAGCGCCAGATGGAGAAAACCCAGCGCGAATATTATCTGAACGAACAGATGAAGGCGATCCAGAAGGAGCTGAACGAAGGCGAGGACGGCGTGGATGAAATCGCCGAACTGGAAGAAAAACTCGCCAAGACGCGCATGACGAAGGAAGCCAAAGCCAAGTGCCAGGCGGAGATCAAGAAACTGCGCCAGATGAGCCCGATGTCGGCGGAATCCACCGTTGTGCGCAACTATCTGGACTGGATGCTGGGCGTGCCGTGGAAAAAACGCTCCAAGATCATAAAGGATCTGAAATTCGCCGAAAGCGTGCTGGAAAAAGACCACTACGGTCTGGAGAAGGTCAAGGAACGCATCCTTGAATATCTGGCCGTGCAGCACCGCGCGAACAAGGTGAAGGGGCCGATCCTGTGCCTCGTCGGCCCGCCGGGCGTGGGTAAAACGTCTTTGGGCAAATCCATCGCCCGCGCCACGGGCCGCAATTTCGTGCGGATGTCGTTGGGCGGCGTGCGCGATGAATCCGAAATCCGCGGCCACCGCCGCACCTATATCGGCTCCATGCCCGGACGCATCATTCAGGGCATGAAAAAGGCCAAGACCTCCAACCCGCTGTTCCTGCTGGACGAGATCGACAAGCTGGCGCATGACTGGCGCGGCGATCCGGCAGCCGCGCTGCTGGAAGTGCTGGACCCCGAGCAAAACAGCACCTTTAACGACCATTATCTGGAAGTGGATTACGACCTTTCCGATGTGATGTTCATCTGCACGGCCAATACGCTGGACCTGCCGCGTCCGCTGCTGGACCGTATGGAGATCATCCGCGTTTCCGGTTATACGGAGGACGAGAAGGTCGAAATCTGCAAACGCCATTTGCTGGACAAGCAGATTGCGGCGAACGGCCTGAAGAAGGGCGAATTCTCCATCAACGATGCGGGCTTGCGTCACCTGATCCGCCATTACACCCGCGAGGCGGGCGTGCGGAACCTGGAGCGCGAACTCTCCAACCTTGCGCGCAAGGCGATCAAGGAAATCATGATGGGCAAGAAAGACTCTCTCGCCATCACGCCGAAGAACATGGAAAAATATGCGGGCGTGCCGCGTTTCCGCTACGGCATGGCGGACGAGCAGGACCGCGTCGGTTCCGTGACCGGCCTTGCCTGGACGGAAGTCGGAGGCGATCTGTTGCAGATTGAATCCGTGACCTTCCCGGGCGGCAAGGGCAAAGTCTCCATGACCGGCAAGCTCGGCGATGTGATGAAAGAGTCCATTCAGGTGGCGGAAATGATCATCAAATCCCGCGCGCCGATGCTGGGCATCCGTCTGGACCAGCTCGAATCAATGGGCGTTCACGTACACGTGCCGGAAGGGGCGACGCCGAAAGACGGGCCTTCTGCCGGTATTGCTATGGTAACTTCCATTGTTTCCTGCCTCACCGGTATTGCCGTGCGCAAGGATGTGGCCATGACGGGCGAGGTGGATTTGCTCGGCCATGTGCTGCCCATCGGCGGGCTGAAGGAAAAGCTGCTGGCAGCCCTGCGCGGCGGTATTACCAAGGTCTTGATTCCGAAAGAAAACGTCAAAGATCTGGCGGAAATTCCGGATAACGTGAAAAAAGGCATGGAGATCGTTCCTGTCACGGTGATTACGGAAGTGCTTTCCCACGCCCTTGTCAGAATGCCGGAACCGGTGGAGGACAAACCTGCCGAAGGCGTTACGACAAGTGCCGCGGAAAACAAGGGAAAAGACGTCATTCATCATTGAAATATGGCGCCGGACAGCGCAGGATAATTGCATCACGCGAAAAACGGGGGTTTTGAAGAAGGGGCTGTGAGGGCCCGTCGCGTCTTCAAGCCCCCGTTTGCGGATGATAATGGTCCAACAACAGATGAAGGGAGACCTCCCGTGAACAAGAACGACCTGATCGATTTCATTTCGACCAAAACCAGTGCCGACGTTTCCAAAACGCTGATCACCGAAATTCTGGATCTCGCATTCCAGGGCATCGGCGAAGAGCTGAAAAACGGCGGTGAAGTCCGTTTCGTCGGCTTTGGCAGCTTCAAGGTTTCCCGCCGCGCCGCTTCCACCGGCCGCAACCCGCGCACGGGCGAGACCATCCAGATCGAGGCATCCAACCGCGTGAAATTCACACCGGGCAAAGAGCTGAAAGAAGCCGTCAACGGCTAAAAATCGGCCTCCGGCCCGCTCAAAACAGCCGCTTCCATCGTGAAGCGGCTGTTTTTATTGAAGATTTTCCGCCCCGCGCGGGCGCGAAATCCCGCTTGACAGTTTGGGCGGGATTGCATATTTATAGCACCTGTTCTTTCGGGAACGGGCGCTTAGCTCAGTTGGTAGAGCACCTCGTTTACACCGAGGGTGTCGGGAGTTCGAGTCTCTCAGCGCCCACCATTCCCGTCAGAGTTTGTTGATCAGCACCTTTGACCCGGGGTGCTTTTTTTATGCGCGCTTTTTTTGAACAGAGTTTCTTCGCGTGCCCGCAAAACAGGAAAAAACTGTTGCTGACGGAAGAACAATATTTTCATTTCCATGCCTGGACGCGCCGCTGGTCGAATGCGTCTTTGTTACGGCGGCGGCATTTCGACGGGCATATCGTCTCGATGCGCCAGTCAGGCACGCATTGGCTCAAGAATATGCTCGCGCAGATCATGATGGCGCTCTATGACCTGCCGCCCTTGTCGCATATTCAGGATGACAGCATTATCGGGCATACGAAATCTCCGCCTGTTTACAAACATATTCCGCAGATCGTGCATTCGCACGGCCAGCCGCACGGTTTGACGCTGCGCGTGCCGTTTTTGCATTTTCCGCGCTACCTTGTGCTGGCGCGCGATTTGCGCAGCGAGTTGGTGTCCCATTACGAGCGGTTCAAGGGTTACTACAACGACGTGGATTTCGCGACATATCTCTACGGCGATATCCGCCAGAAGAAATTCCTGTGCGGCCTGTACCAGCGCATCCGCTATATGAACGAATGGGGCGATCTGTTACAGCAAAAGCCCGAGAAGGTTTCCTTGCTGCGCTATGAGGATTTGCAAAAAGATACGGTCGCCGAGATGCTGCGCATCTGCGCGTTTTTGCAAATACCGAATGTTGACGAAGGCGTCATCCGCCGCGCCATCGAGGCGACAACGCGGGAGAAAATGGCGGCAAAGCCCAATCCGGAAGTGGAAACGGTGGTTGTCCGCACCGAACATAAAAAACCGGTAGCGGCGTATTTCACGCCCGAGCTGAACCGTTTTCTGGAAGAAACCTGCCGCAAATACCTGCGGCATTCTATGGGATACGATTACCCCACGGTGAACGGATAAAACAGCCGCAAAAAAAGCCCCGCGACATGCGGGGCTTTTTTGTTTGCGTGTTTGCGATTACTCGATCACGCCGCAGGCAAGGCGCGTGCCGGCATTGCCGGCAGGGGCGGATTTGTAATCGTCCTTTTCGGCGTGGATCATGACGGAAGCGCCGTCGGCATCCGTCACATCGGCGGCGGTGATGAGGTTGGTATAGAATTCAGCCTTTACCGTGCCGTCGGCGCCGACGAAAATATTGGGCAGGTCGCCCTTATGCGGGCCTTTGCCGGACAGGAAGCCGTGTTCCTGACCGTCGGCCGCCGCATGGCCGCCCGCTTTCTGGAAGTGGTCGGCATGGTCGGAGCAATCGCCCGTGCCGTGGATATGCAGCGCGCGCCAGCCGGGCGGCAGGTCTTTCAGCTCAACCGTCACCAAAAGGCCGTGCGGCGTTTCCGTCAGTGTGGCTAGGCCGATGTCTTTTGCATCGCTGCCGGTCATTTTGGCGCTGAAACGGCGCGGGGCTTCCGCCACATTTTCGGCAGGGGTCGCTTTGGGCGCGGGCGCGATCATGCGGTCGGCGGCATTGCCTGCATAGACGGCGGGTGCGGCACAAAGCGCGGCGAGCAGGGCGGCGGTGAAGATTCCGGTTTTCATGGCATCAAACTCCCTCAAGGGTTACGGGGCAGGAGGATCGGGGCGGCTTTTGCGGCCCGCATCCTGCAGACGATAAATCTATAACATAAATATAGGGTTAAAAGTTTCACCGTGCCGTTCTTTTTTGGTCTTTGGCGGCGTATTTTTACATTTGCGCCCGCGCGGTGCTTTCATTATGCTGGCGGCATGCACAGCCATTGTGACCATGCGCACGGCGACCATCATCACGGCCACGACCATCACCACGGTCATGGCCATCATCATCATGGCCACGGGCATCACCACCATCATCACATTCCCAAGAATTTCGACAAGCGTTTCGCCATCGGCGCCGCGCTGAACATGGGGTTTGTGGTGGCCGAGCTGCTGTTCGGCTTTATTTCCAATTCTCTCGCCCTTGTGGCCGATGCGATGCATAACTTTTCCGATGTCATCGGCCTGTTGCTCGCCTGGGGCGGGGCATGGCTGGCGCGGCTGATGCCCACGGCCACGCGCACCTACGGCTATCGCAGCGCGTCCATTCTGGCGGCGCTGACCAATGCAGGGCTGCTGTTTATTGCGGTGGGGGGCATTGTCATCGAATCCGTGCGCCGTTTTTTCAACCCTGCCTTTATCGAAAGCTCGACCGTCATCTGGGTGGCGGCATTGGGCATTATCATCAATACCGCCACGGCCATGATGTTTTTTCACGGGCAGAAGGATGACCTGAATATCCGCGGCGCTTTCCTGCATATGGTGGCAGATGCGCTGGTTTCCGTCGGCGTGGTGGTGGCCGCGGTGTTTGTGATGTGGACGGGATATCTGTGGATCGACCCCGTGATCGGCCTTGTGATCGCGGGCGTGATTGTCTGGAGTACCTGGGGCCTTGCCAAGGATTCGCTGCATTTGTCGCTGGCAGGCGTGCCGCGCAATGTGGATGTCGCGGCGGTACGCAGTTATCTTGCCGGTCTGCCGGGGGTGGCGGAAGTACATGATTTACATATCTGGGCCATGAGCACGACGGAAACGGCGCTGACGGTACATTTGCTGCGCCCGGGATCCGCGCCGGACGATGCTTTCCTGCACGAAGTGGCGGGGGGGCTGCAAAGCCGTTTCAAAATCCACCACCCGACGATTCAGATCGAGGTCGGCAATGCCAAGGACGCCTGCAAACTGGCGCCCGAAGAAGTGGTCTAAAGCCGCCGCTTTATTTTTGTCAATAAAATCAGTGTTATATGCGTTTTTATCCTGTGGATAAGAAAATGACATATAAATGATTTCTTCGTTGACAATCCGGGCAAAAACCGTCATTAAATACGTCCTGACTGCAAGAGAATTGCGGGTGTAGCTCAGCTGGTTAGAGCGCATGCCTGTCACGCATGAGGCCGCGGGTTCAAGTCCCGTCACTCGCGCCATTCTCTCCCCGGAGATTTCCTGAATATCTCTGCCACGCTGTTCGTGACCGGCGTTCAAATTAACCCCAAAAAGTCCTTTTTTTTCAAACAATAAAACGACGAAAAGCTCTTTAATACGGCTTGCGTTAGGCGTAATATTGTTGCGCTGTGATTCCCTCCCTCACGGAGTGTTTCAAATCGCCGTCACCGAACTTCTCGCATGCAAAGGATGTCTTCGACATGTTGGCTGCCGATATATTGAACGAATACCTGCCGATCGTTGTGTTCCTCGGGATCGCAACGGGGCTTGCGCTTGTGATGGTGCTGGCGTCTTTCATTCTCGCGCGCCAAAAACCCGACAGCGAAAAGAACTCCGCTTACGAATGCGGTTTTCCGCCCTTCGGCGATGCGCGCAGCAAATTCGACGTGCGTTTTTATCTCGTCGCGATTTTGTTCATCATCTTCGACCTTGAAATTGCGTTCCTGTTTCCCTGGGCCATTTCGCTGGGCAAGATCGGCGTTTACGGCTTCTGGTCGATGATGGTGTTTCTGGCCGTGCTGACGGTCGGCTTTATTTACGAGTGGCGCAAAGGCGCGCTCGACTGGGAGTAATCAAGATGAACAACGGCATGAAACCGATCCCGCCGGGCGCGGTGCAGGATCAGATCATCAAAAACGCGACGGACGAATTGCAAAACAAGGGTTTCCTCGTTTCCAAGGTCGATGACCTGCTGGACTGGGCGCGTACGGGTTCGCTCTGGCCGATGACTTTCGGTCTGGCCTGCTGCGCGGTGGAGATGATCCACAGCTATATGTCGCGCTACGACCTTGACCGTTTCGGCGTTATTCCGCGCCCCAGCCCGCGCCAGTCCGACGTGATGATCGTGGCGGGCACGCTGACCAACAAAATGGCGCCCGCGCTGCGCAAGGTCTATGACCAGATGGCCGAGCCGCGCTGGGTGATCTCCATGGGGTCCTGCGCCAACGGCGGCGGCTATTACCATTATTCCTATTCCGTCGTGCGCGGTTGCGACCGCATCGTGCCGGTGGATATTTACGTGCCCGGCTGCCCGCCCACGGCAGAGGCGCTGGTGTACGGCATCCTGCAATTGCAGAAAAAAATCCAGCGTGAAGACACGCGCCTTGTGCGCTGACCGGAAGGGGTAGAGCATGTCCGTCGAAAACGTCGAAGCCCTCGGGGATTATATTGAAGCCGCCATGCAGCCCGCCATCCTGCGCCGCGAAATGGTGCATGGCGAGCTGATTTTCGTGGTGCGCCGCGAAAGCATTTTGCGTTTCCTGACGTTCCTTGTGAACGATGCCAACTGCGATTTCCGCCAGCTGATCGACATCTGCGGCGTGGATTACCCTGAACGCGACGAGCGTTTCGAGGTGGTGTATAACCTGCTCAGCCTCAAGCACAACTTCCGTGTGCGCGTGAAGGTGATGACGGATGAAAGAACGCCCGTGGATTCCGTCGTCGGCATCTACAGCGCCGCCAACTGGTTCGAGCGCGAGGTCTGGGATCTGTACGGCATCCGCTTCAACGACCACCCCGATCTGCGCCGCATCCTGACCGATTACGGTTTTGAAGGCCACCCGCTGCGCAAGGATTTCCCGCTGACGGGCTTTGTGGAGGTGCGCTATGACGAAACGCAAAAGCGCATTGTGTACGAGCCGGTGAAACTGACGCAGGAATACCGCAATTTCGATTTTACATCCCCCTGGGAAGGCATGACCGCCATGCAACTGCCCGGCGATGAAAAGGCCGTGAAGCCGAAAACCGGCGCCGACCTGAAGCCGTTTGAGGAGTAAGTATCCATGCCCGATACAGACGTCACAGAACAAACAAAAATCCGCCCCTATACCATCAACTTCGGCCCCCAGCACCCGGCCGCGCACGGCGTGCTGCGCCTGATTTTGGAGATGGACGGGGAGGTCGTCACGCGGGCCGATCCGCATATCGGTCTTTTGCATCGCGGGACGGAAAAGCTGATCGAGCATAAAACCTATCTTCAGGCCGTGCCGTATTTCGACCGTCTCGATTACGTCGCGCCGATGAACCAGGAACATGCCTTTGCGCTGGCGGTGGAAAAACTGCTGCGCATCACGGCGCCGCCGCGCGCGCAATATATCCGCGTCGCCTTTGCGGAGCTGGGGCGCATCCTGAACCACATTCTGAACCTGACGACCTATGCGCTCGACGTCGGCGCGCTCACGCCTGCGCTCTGGGGCTTCGAGGAGCGCGAGATCGGCATGGAATTCTACGAGCGCGTCTCGGGCGCCCGCCTGCATGCCAACTATTTCCGTCCCGGCGGGGTGCATCAGGATCTGCCTGCGGGTCTGGCCGAAGATATGTACGCCTATGCCGACACGGTGCTGGAATTCGTCAACGACATGGAAAGCCTCCTGACGGAAAACCGCATCTTCAAACAGCGCACCGTGGATATCGGCGTGGTCTCGAAGCGCGAGGCGCTTGACTGGGGCTTTACCGGTCCCATGCTGCGCGCATCGGGCGTGCCGTGGGATTTGCGCAAGGCGCAGCCCTATGATGCCTATGCCGATATGGATTTCGACATCCCCACGGGGACGACGGGCGATTGCTATGCGCGCTATCTGGTGCGTGTGGAGGAAATGCGCCAGTCTGCCAAAATCCTGAAACAGGCGATTGAGAAAATGCCGAAAGGCGAGGTGATGGTGGACGACCACAAGGTTACGCCGCCCACGCGCGCCGCCATGAAAAACTCCATGGAGGCCTTGATCCACCACTTCAAGCTTTATACCGAAGGCTATCATGTGCCCGCGGGCGAAACCTATACGGCGGTCGAAGCGCCGAAAGGCGAATTCGGCGTGTATCTGGTCTCCGACGGGTCGAACAAACCCTACCGCTGCCATATCCGCGCCCCGGGCTTTGCGCATATGCAGGGGATGGATTTCATGTCCAAGGGCCATATGCTGGCCGACGCCGTTTCGATTATCGGCTCGCTCGATATCGTTTT
>Ga0182793_1000535_pt1 | contig 28970 bp, 26 predicted proteins | sample Passage237A_FD_130498 | JGI IMG/M metagenome (GOLD analysis project Ga0182793, IMG submission 130498) | Cellulose adapted compost microbial communities from Newby Island Compost Facility, Milpitas, CA, USA - Passage2 37A (version 2) (version 2) ... | reverse complement strand
GGTCTCCTTGACCTCCTCCATCACGATGTAGCTCTTGGACTCGCGCACGTGCGGCAGGGTCAGCAGGCTGCTGCCCAGCAGCCTGCGGTAGGAGGCCATTTCCGAGATGCGCGCCTTGATCAGGTAGTCGAAGTCGCCCGAGACCAGGTGGCATTCGAGCACGTTGGGCAGCTTGAGCGCGGCGCGGCGGAATTCCTCGAAGATGTCGCCGGACTTGTAGGCCAGGCTGATCTCCACGAACACCAGCAGCCCGGCCTTGAGGTGGCGCGGATTGAGCCGGGCGTAATAGCCCTCGATCACCCCGTCGCGCTCCAGCCGGCGGACCCGCTCGGTGCAGGGGGTGGTGGACAGGCCGACCCGCTCGCCCAGCTCGGTGAAGGAGATGCGGCCTTCCTGCTGGAGGATGCGCAGGATGTGGCGGTCGATGCGGTCCAGGTCCCTGGGACGCTCGGAGCGGGTGCTGCGGGTGGCCATGAATTTCCCCGCCGGAGGGCTTTGGAACGGGATGAACGCCCAGTTGAAGGCATAAATTAGGAAAAAACAACTACCAACAGCCAAATACACTGCCGCCATTGCGCGCGTATGGGCAATCGTGCCAGTGGATGCGCCTGTGGAGAGGTTGCGATGCAGCAGGTTCTGGTTCTGGGCAGTGGCGTGATCGGGGTGACCAGCGCGTGGTACCTGGCCCGCGCCGGCTTCCAGGTGACCGTGGTCGACCGCGAGCCCGGCCCGGCCCTGTCCACCAGCTTCGCCAATGCCGGGCAGATCTCTCCCGGCTATGCCTCGCCCTGGGCCGCCCCCGGGGTGCCGCTGAAGGCCATCAAGTGGCTGTTCCAGAAGCACGCGCCGCTGGCGATCAAGCCCACCGGCGATGTGCGCCAGTACCTGTGGCTGGCGCAGATGCTGCGCAACTGCACCGCCGCGCGCTACGCGGTGAACAAGGAGCGCATGGTGCGCCTGGCCGAGTACAGCCGCGACTGCCTGGACGAGCTGCGCGCCGAAACCGGGATCGCCTACGAGGGCCGCCAGCTGGGCACCACCCAGCTGTTCCGCAGCCAGGCCCAGGTCGATGCCGCCCAGCGCGACATCGCCGTGCTGCGCGAGGCCGGGGTGCCGTTCGAGCTGCTGGACCGCGAGGGCATCATCCGGGTCGAGCCGGCGCTGGCCGGCTCGGCCCACCTGCTGGCCGGCGCCCTGCGCCTGCCCGGCGACCAGACCGGCGACTGCCAGCTGTTCACCGCGCGCCTGGCCGAGCTGTGCCGGGCCCAGGGCGTGGAATTCCGCTATGGCGCCACCATCGAGGCGATCGAGTCCGACGGCAGCCGGGTCACCGGGGTGCGGATCGACGGCAGGGTCGAGCGCGCCGACCGCTACGTCCTGGCCCTGGGCAGCTGGTCGCCGCAGCTGCTGCGGCCGCTGGGCATCGACCTGCCGGTGTACCCGCTCAAGGGCTATTCGCTGACCGTGCCCATCGTCGACCCGGCCATGGCCCCGGCCTCGACCATCCTCGACGAGACCTACAAGATCGCCATCACCCGCTTCGATGCGCGCATCCGCGTGGGCGGCATGGCCGAGGTCTCCGGCTTCGACCTGTCGCTGGATCCGCGCCGCCGCGCGACCCTGGAGCTGGTGGTCAAGGACCTCTATCCGCGCGGCGGCGACCTGTCCCGTGCCAGCTTCTGGACCGGGCTGCGCCCGGCCACCCCGGACGGCACCCCGGTGGTGGGCCCGACCCCGCTGTCCAACCTGTTCCTCAACACCGGCCATGGCACCCTGGGCTGGACCATGGCCTGCGGCTCGGGCCGCTACCTGGCCGACGTGATCGCGCGCCGGCCCACCGCGATCAGCCGTGACGGGCTGGACATCTCCCGCTACGGGCGGGTCAGTGTGGCGGCAGACAGCTGCCAGGACGGTATTCCGGCGACAATAGGCCACTGATCGCCCGGCCTGCCCGCCGCGCCCCGTGGCGCGACCCGCTTCCCGCTCCCGTTCCCGCCTAGGCCTGCTTTCCCATGCGTCCCGCCCGTGCCCTGATCGACCTCGATGCCCTGCGCCACAACTACCGCCTGGCGCGCCAGCTCGGCGGGCAGAAGGCGCTGGCGGTGGTCAAGGCCGATGCCTATGGGCACGGCGCGGTGCGTTGCGCGCAGGCGCTGGAAGGGCTGGCCGACGGGTTCGCGGTGGCCTGCATCGAGGAGGCGCTGGTCCTGCGCGAGGCCGGGATCGGCGCGCCGATCCTGCTGCTGGAAGGCTTCTTCGACGCCGCCGAGCTGGAGCTGGTCGGCGCCCACGGCCTGTGGACGGTGGTCCACGCGCCCTGGCAGCTTGAGGCGCTGGAGCGCAGCGCGCCCGCCGCTCCGGTGGACGTGTGGCTGAAGCTGGACTCGGGCATGCACCGGGTCGGCTTCGCCCCGCACGACTACGCCGCTGCCTGGCAGCGCCTGCGCGCGCTGCCGCAGGTCGGCAACATCGTGAAGATGAGCCACTTCGCCCGCGCCGACGAGCTGGAGCATCCGCGCACCGCCGAGCAGCTGGCCACCTTCGCCAGCGCCACCGCCGGCCTGCCCGGCGCGCGCAGCATCTGCAATTCGCCGGCCCTGCTGGGCTGGCCACAGGCGCGCGGCGAATGGGCGCGCCCGGGGCTGATGCTGTACGGGGTCTCGCCGTTTGCCCAGGAGCATGACCTGGCCGCGCAGCTGCGCCCGGTGATGACCCTGGAGTCGAAGGTGATCGCGGTGCGCGAGCTGCCGGCCGGCGAGCCGATCGGCTATGGCGCGCGCTTCGTCACCGAAGGCCCGACCCGGGTTGGCGTGGTGGCCATGGGCTACGCCGACGGCTATCCGCAGTTCGCGGCCAACGGCACCCCGGTGGCCATCGACGGCAGGCCGGGGCGGCTGATCGGCCGGGTCTCGATGGACATGCTCACCGTGGACCTGAGCCAGCACCCCCAGGCCGGGGTCGGCAGCCAGGTGGAACTGTGGGGCGCGCAGGTGCCGGCCCGCGAGGTGGTCGCCCACAGCCAGACCAGCAGCTACCGCCTGCTGTGCGCGGTCAAGCGGGTGCCGCTGGAATACCGCGGCTGACCCCGCCCGCCGCGGCCGTCCCCGGGCCGGGTTGACGTGTGCCGCCGGCGCCTGGCCGGCGCAAGCAAGGGGATTCCCATGGCCGACCCGTACAACACCGCGCCCCCCAGCCGGCCGCGGCTGCAGCTGGACGACAGCATGGTCACCACCGCGCCGGAGCTGGCCGGCTTCCGGGTGGTGCGCAACCTGGGCCTGGTCCGCGGCATCACCGTGCGTTCGCGCTCGGTGGTGGGCAACTTCCTCGGCAGCCTGCAGACCCTGTTCGGCGGCAACATCACCATCTACACCGAACTGTGCGAGCAGGCGTGCAGCGAGACCTACCGCGACATGCTCCTGCACGCCCGCCAGCTCGGCGCCAACGCGGTGATCGCGGTGCGCTACGACGCCACCGAGCTGATGACCGGCCTGACCGAGGTGCTGTGCTACGGCACGGCGGTGGTGGTGGAGCCGGCCTGATCGCGCGGCCTGGCACCGGCGTGGAAAGAAAAGGGGACAGCCGGGCCTTCCAGGGGAGGGGAGGCCGGCCCGGCTGCCCGGGGAACCCGGCGGGCCTTCAGCCCTGCGCGATCGGAGTGCCGTGCAGCAGCGCGGCGTAGAGCGCGGCGCCGTAGTGCGGCGCGTGCCTGGGCGGCGTGGGCAGGAAGTCCGCGCTGGCCGCGGCCAGGGCATGGCGGAACGGCTGCAGCAGCAGCTCGCCGGCGCTGAAGGCGCCACCGGACCAGGACAGCGGCACCGGCTGCCCGGCCGGGAAGCCCAGTTCCACGCGCAGGGCCTCGGCGATGGCCGCCAGCTCGCGTCCGGCCTCGGCGAAGATCGCCACGGCCACCTCGTCGCCGGCTGCGGCCGCCTCGCTGACCAGCTGCGAGAGCTGGGCCACCTGGCCGCGGGTGTAGGCGTTGTCGCCATAGATCAGCGCGCACAGGTCCAGGTCGCGCTGCAGGCCCAGGGCGCGGTTGAACACCGCGTGCAGCGGACCCTTGGGCAGGCGGCCATCGCTCATGCGCGAGTACGCGTTCAGGCCGCGGGGGGCGATCCAGTGCGCCGAGCCTTCGTCGGAGAAGGCCTCGCCCCAGCCGCCGGCGCGCGCGCCGCGGCCCTGGCGCTGGCCGTAGCCGATGGAACCGGTGCCGGCGACGATGTTGATGCCGTCGGCGCAGGCCAGCGAACCGGCCCAGCCGCAGACCATGTCGTTGTCGCAACGGTAGCGGTCATGACCCAGCAGCTGCGCCGGCAGGGCGTCCAGCTGCGGGGTGACGCGGCTGTCTTCGCCATAGGCCGGCAGGCCGAAGAAGGCGTAGCCCAGGTCGGCCGCGCCGATCCCGGCCTGGCCCAGGACCCGGGCGATGCCCTGGCCCAGGACTTCGGCCGCGCCGTCCATGCCGACCTGCGGGTAATAGGTCGTGCCCAGCTGGGTCTCGGCCAGGACCTGGCCGGCGCCGTCGATCAGCACGAAGCGGGTCTTGGTCCCGCCGCCGTCCACGCCGAGGAAGCAGGGCGCGCCCATCAGGCCTCCAGCGGATACAGGGTCACGCCCTGGACCACGCGGTTGACCAGGCCCTGCGGATTGGGGTTGTCCGGGGTCAGGCCCAGCGCGCGCGAGGCGAAGAAGGCATAGACCTGGGCCACGGCGATGTAAGGCCACAGCAGGTCGGCATCGGTGGCCTGCTCCATGCCTTCCAGCACGATGCTGGTGGCGGCGTGGGCCGGGCGCACCTGGGCGGTGACCTCGACCACGTGCGCGGCGCGGCCGTCGCGGCGCAGCTCGTCGATCAGGTCATGGTCGTAGCGGCGCGTGTGCGGATCGTTGGACACGAACACGAACACTACCGTGCGCTCGGTGACGAAGGTCTTGGGGCCGTGGCGGAAGCCCAGCGGCGAGTCGAAGCAGGTCACCACCGCGCCGTTGGTCAGCTCGCCCAGCTTGAGGGTGGACTCGCGGGCCAGGCCCTGGAACGGGCCGCTGCCCAGGTAGACCACGCGGTCGTGCTTCTGCTCGGCCAGGCCCTTGAGCAGCTTGCGCTTGCCCGAGATCACCGCGGACATGGCGTTGGCCAGCGGGCCGATGCGCGCGTCCAGGGCGCCGCCGGCGGAGAACGCGGCCAGGGTGGCGTACATCATGCAGCTGAAGCTGGAGGTCATGGCGAAGCTTTCGTCATGGGTCTCCTCCGGCAGCTGGATGGTCAGGGCCTGGCGCACGCCCAGGTTGGCCAGCCCGCCGCGGGGATTGCAGGTGACCGCCAGGTGGCGCACGTCGGCCACCAGCTTCTCGGCCACGTCCACCGCGGCCAGGCTCTCGGGGCTGTTGCCCGAGCGGCCGAAGGACACCAGCAGCAGCGGGGTGGCCGGGTCCAGGTACAGGTGCGGATTGCTGACGATGTCGGTGGTTGGCACCGCGTCCACGCGCGCGGCGACCTGGCGGTCCAGCAGCGGGGCCAGGCACTGGCCGATGTAGGCCGAGGTGCCGGCGCCGGTGAGGATCACCCGGGCGTTGGCGTTGCCGGCCACCGGGGCGATGAATTCCTGGATCTGCGCGTGCAGCTGCGCCACCAGGGCATGGGTGCGGACCAGCATGCGCGGCTGCTGCTCGATCTCGCGCGCGGTGGCCAGCGCCTTGGCGGCGGCCAGTTCGGATTCGGTGATGCCCAGGAACTCAGTGGTCATTAGCGGTACTGCAGGCGTAGTGGTAGTCGTTGAGGACGGAGATGACGTGGGCCACGGCCAGGTCGTGCGGATCGTTGCCGACCAGGCCTTCGCGCAGCTGGGTGAGCGCGTGCGGCAGGTACTGGCTGACCAGCGAGATCGGCGCCGGCTTGGCGCGCAGGTTGGCGAACAGCTTCTCGCGCGCGGCCTCGATGGCCGGGTCGGGCCAGTAGTAGCGGATCCGGTCGCTGAGGCTGTAGTCCAGGTCGATCGCCAGCTGCTGCCCCTGGGCGTGGTAGTAGCGCTGCCAGTACTTGGGTTCGGCGCGCATGCGGCCGATCGCGGTCTCGCGCAGCCCGGCGCGCTGCCCGGCGGGGATCCACTCGCGCTCGATCGCGTCCAGCGCCCACAGCGCCTCGCGCAGGGCGAAGGTCAGGCCGGGGCCGACCTTGAGGATGGCGAAATGGTCGCGCACCAGCGCGGCCAGCGCGACGCGGGTCTGGTAGTCGGTGGAGTGGGCCTCGAACACCATGCCCGGCACGGCCTCGATGGCCTTGCTCAGGGCGGTGGCCTTCTCCGGCACGTAGTCCACCACCTGGTGGTGGTCGAACTCCACGCCCGGCTGCACCACCGAGGCGATCACGCGTTCCCAGGCCGCGCCCAGGCCGGCGGCCAGGAAGGCCTCCTTGTGCGCCTGGATGGTGGCCAGCGCGGCGTCCGGGGTGGTCACCGCCAGGCCCTCGATGGCCTCGGTGGCGCCGCCCGGCACCGGCACCTCGGTGCCGATCACGTACACCGGGGCCTCGCCGCCGGCCTGCTGCCACGCGGCCTCGGAGGCCAGGCACAGGCGCACGGCGCGCTTGACGATCTCCGCCTCCGGCAGCGGCTCGGGGTCGTTGGCGCAGGCCATCGAGCAGTCCAGGTGGATCTTGCGGAAGCCGGCGGCCACGTAGGCGCCCACCATCACCTCGGCCTTGGCCATGGCGGCCTCGGCGTCCAGCGCGGTCCAGGGATTGGGCCCCAGGTGGTCGCCACCAAGCACGATCCGCGCCGGGTCGAAGCCGACCTTGGCGGCGATGCCGTGGACGAAGGCGACGAAGTCGGCCGGGGTCATGCCGGTGTAGCCACCGTCCTGGTTGACCTGGTTGCAGGTGGCCTCGAACAGGACGAAGGGCAGGCCGGCGCGCTGCGCATGGCGCAGCGAGGCCTCGATGACGATGGGATGGGCCGAGCAGATCGAGGTCACGCCGCAGGCGGTGCCCTGCTTGTGGCGCGCGATCAGGTCTTGGAGAACGTGCATGGGGAGAACCTCGGGGGGATCAGGGGGCTTGCGGCTGTTCCTGCTCCGGCTCCAGCGCCAGCAGCAGCGAGGCCACCAGCGCCAGCACCAGGCCGACCAGCTTCAGCGGACCGGGGACGACGCCGGCGAAGACCAGCGACAGGACCGCGGTCACCAGCGGCGCGCCGGCGTTGGTCATGGGCGCGACCACGATTGCCTTGCCGTAGCGGAAGGCGAACACCAGGGTCAGGGCGCCGATGGCGTTGAGCACCTGGATGCCGGCCGCCAGCCAGGGGCCGTCCCAGCCCATGTTCACCGGCTGGCTGAAGTCGGTCATCCGCCACGCCACCGGGATCAGCAGCACCGCGCCCAGGGCCATGTAGAAGAAGATGCTCTCGGCGCTGACGCTGTTGTTGGCCAGCTTCATGAAGTAGGCCTGCACGCCCCAGGCGACCATGATCAGCAGGGCGTACACGAACCAGCCCAGGCCTTCGGCACCCTGGCCGAAGCTCAGGTCCAGCAGCGGCAGCGCGACCAGGGCCAGGACGATGCCCAGCGCGCCCATCCAGCCGGTGCGCTCGCGCAGCAGGGCGAAGGACAGGGCGATGGTCACCACCGGCGACAGCGAGATGATCGGGAAGATGAAGTAGGCCGGTCCCACGGTCAGGGCATGGAACAGCACCATCTGCCCGCCGGCGCCGAGCAGGCCGATCAGCAGGCCGTAGACGATCGCGCGCGGGCTGCGGTCCAGCTTCCAGCCGTTGCGCCAGAGGATGAACAGCGCCGGCGGGATCATGGTCAGCGCCCAGACGCAGTAGACCAGGGTGTCGGGGAAGCCGCGCTCGGCCGAGACCGAGGACGCCGCGCCCCAGATGCCCCACAGGGCCACGGTGGTCAGGGCATAGCCCAGCCAGCTGCGCTTGATGATGGCCGCGCTCATGCCGCCACCTCCGGGCTGGCCTGCAGGAACAGGAAGCGGGTGAAGGACACCTGCAGGGTATTGGCCTGCGCGTCGACCACGCCCAGGTCGGTGCCGTTGAACAGGTCGCGCACCCTGTAGCGGCCCTTGCCCAGGCCGCGCAGCTGCACCGTGCCCTCGTACTCGGGCGCGTAGAAGGTGTAGTACATGGCGCCGTCCTTGCGGATGGCGTGCGCCTCAGGGCGGTCGAAGCCGATGTCATACAGCGCGCCCAGGTACTCGCCCTTGGGCAGCATGTGCTCGCGGTACAGGCCGACCCACTTCTCCCACATCACCTCGCGCTCGCCGGCCAGCAGCAGGCCGCCCGGTGGCGGGGTCAGCTTGGGGTTCTCCACGTCCTTGGGCCAGGTGAACTTGGTCGAGATCACCGCGCCGATGCCGACGCTGGTGGCCCAGTCGTCGCCGTTGTCGCTCAGCTCGACGTGGTCGCCGGCGTAGCTGCTGCGCGAGCCGGCCAGGGCCTTGAAGGTCTTGCCCTTGTGCCGGACCTGCCAGGACGAGAGCGGATCGGAGGAGGGGAACTGGTCGGTGCCGGGCAGGCTGTGGAAGGACAGGGCGGTGCCGCAGGGGCACAGCTCCACCACCGCGTCGGGGTTGGCCTCGTGCGCGGCGCGATGGATCGCTTCCCAGAACCTGGGCAGGGCGCGGCAGGACTCCTCGGCGTCGGCGTGGTTGTGCGCCGGGTTGTGGCAGGCGGCCACGCCGTTGAGGTGGTGGCCGTCCAGCTTGAGGCCCTCGAAGCCCCAGTCGCCGATGATCTTCTTCACCAGGGCCACGTAGTAGTCCACCACCGGCTGGTGGCCGGGACACTGGGTCAGCGAGTTCCACCAGGTCACGGTCTGGAACGCGCCATCGGCGTCCAGCAGCAGCCATTCCGGGTGCTTGAACAGGATCTCGCTGCCCGGGTCGGCGGCCAGCGGCGCCAGCCACAGGCGCGGGCGCAGGCCCTGGGCCTTGATGTCGGCCACGAACTTGCGCATGTCCGCGTCGCCGTTCGGGAACTTCTTCGGATCCAGCTGCCAGTCGCCTTCGTTGTTCTGCCAGCCGTCGTCCAGCACCACCCACTCGAAGCCCAGCTCCTTGACCTTGGGCAGGGTGCCGAGCACCTGCTCGAAGGTGAAGTCGCGCTCATAGCCCCAGGCGCACCACACCGGGGCGAAGGCCGAGGCGGGCACTTCCGGGGCGACGATGCCTTCGCCCTCCATGTAGCGGCGGTACAGCTCCAGGGCCGGGAAATAGTCGCCGGTGTGCAGGCAGACGAAGGTGCGCTCGCTGGCCAGCTCCTGGCCCGGGGCCAGGGTGGTGGCGTGCGGCGACTGGATGGCGATGCTGGCGCCGCTGGCGGTGCGCTGCACCGGCATCTCCAGGCGGCGCGGCACCGGGGCCAGGTGGCCCACGGCCAGGCCCACGTCGCGGCGCCAGATGTTGGCCACCGGGGTGCCGCCGCCGTAGTCGGAGGAATCCATGTCCAGCGAGTTGCGCTGGGCGAAGCCTTCCACCAGCGGCTGGACCCAGTCGCGGCGGTCGGTGTGGGTGGCGCCGGAGAAGCTCCAGAAGCCTTCCTCACGCTGCTCCAGCTCATAGGCGCTGTTGCGCCAGCCTTCCACCTCCAGCGCGCTGGCGCCGGTATTGCGGTAGCGGGTCTGCAGCACGGCCAGGCCCGGGTAGCGCGCGTAGAAGGTCACTTCCACCTGCTTCTCCACGCCTTCGGCGCGGCCGCTGACCACGGTGCGCACACCCGGCCCGTGGCGCGCGTCCTTGACCGGGGTGCTGCGCTGGGCGGTGAAGGCGAAATCGGCCAGGGCCTGGCCGCCCACCAGCAGCGCCTCGCTGGGCTGCCAGCCGGTGACGAACTCGCCGCGGCGGGCCAGGCGGGGGTGCAGGCGCTGGTCGAAGGCGATCGCCAGTTCCCCGTCCTGGGCGACGGCCTTGCCGGCGCTGGCGGCCACCCGGGCCGCGGCCTGGACGGTGAAGGGCAGGGTCGAGGCGGCGACGCCGCCGGCAACGAGCTTCAGTACGGAACGACGACCAATTGGTGGCATGCGGATGGCTCCCCTAGGCTTTGGGGCATTCTTACCGGGGGCGCCGGCAGACGCAACCATTTTGTTTCGATGTGTGGTAAAAAAGTTTCGTTTAATTACCTAAAGGGTGCGGGGATGATGTACCAGCTATGCAGTAACGGCTTCCGTGGGGGCGTGCGCGCCTCGATCCTGGGCCTGGCCGTGGCCGGCCTGCTGAGCGCCTGCGGCAAGGGCGGTGAAACCGAAGCCGCCGCGGCGCAGGCCGAAGCGCCGGCGACCTATTCGATGGACGACTTCGCCTCGGTGCGCAAGCTCGATGCCCACGTCCACGCCAACACCAGCGACCGCGCCCTGGTCGAGCAGGCCGCGGCCGACAACTTCGAGCTGCTGTCGATCAACGTCGACTACCCGGCCTTCCCGCCGGTGCCCGAGCAGCATTCGGCCGCGCTGGAACTGGCCGCCGCCGAGCCGGCGCGCTTCCATTGGGCGGCCACCTTCACCATGGCCGGCTATGGCAGCGAGGAGTGGGCCCCGCGCATCGAGCGCGAGCTGGCCCAGGCCGTGGGCGAGGGCGCCAAGGCGGTGAAGGTGTGGAAGAACATCGGCATGGTCGAGCGTGACGCGGCCGGCAAGCTGGTCAGCATCGACGACCCGGGCCTGGCCCCGGCGGCCGAGGCGGTCAAGCGCCTGGGCGTGCCGCTGATCGCCCACCAGGGCGAGCCGCACAACTGCTGGCTGCCGCTGGAGGAGATGACCACCGACAACGATCGGGAGTACTTCTCCAACCATCCCGAGTACCACATGTACAAGCAGCCGCAGATGCCCGGTTACGAGGACCTGATGGCCGCGCGCGACCGCTTCTTCGCCGCCCACCAGGACATGCCGCTGGTCGGCGCCCACCTGGCCAGCCTGGAGTACGACGTCGAGCGCCTGGGCAAGTTCCTGGACCAGTTCCCCAATGCCACCGTGGACATGGCCGCGCGCATGGCCCAGGTCCAGTACCAGTCGGTGCGTGACCCGGAGAAGGTGCGCCAGTTCTTCATCCGCTACGCCGACCGCCTGCTCTACGGCACCGACCTGACCCAGCAGCCCGGCGACGACCCGGCCCAGTTCCGCGCCGTGGCCCACGAGACCTGGCTGTCGGACTGGAAGTACCTGGCCACCGCCGAAACCCAGCACGTGGCCACCATCCGCAGCGACGTGCCGGGCCTGGCCCTGCCGCGCGATGTGATCGACAAGATCTACTACGCCAACGCGGCGCGGGTGTTCAAGCTGGAGCCGGCGGCCGAGTAAGGCCGCCGCGGTTCAGGCCAGCAGCAGTTCCACGCCGGACTGCTCGCTGGCCTGGACGATGTCCGCCGGCGCCCCGGTGTCGGTGATCAGCGCGTCCAGGTCGGCCACCGGGATGATCCGGTGCAGGCAGATCTTGCCGAACTTGGAGCTGTCGGTGATGGCCACGACCTTGCGCGCGGCTTCCACCATCTTGCGGTTGAGCTGGGCCTCGGGCTCGTAGTGGGTGGTGATCCCGCGTTCCAGGTCGAAGCCGTCCACGCCCAGGAACAGCACGTCCACGTGCAGGGCGTCGATCGCCTCCACGGTCAGCCCGCCGTAGAAGGCCATGTTCTTGCGCCGCAGCTGCCCGCCCAGCATCACGATCTCGATGTTGCTCTTGGGGACCAGGGCGCTGAGCACGCCGAAGTCGTTGGTGACCACGGTCAGCTCGATGTTGGGCAGGGCCTCGGCCAGCTGGATGGCGGTGGTGCCCGAGTCGATGGCGATGGTGGCGCCGGGCTGGACCAGGGTCGCCGCGCGGGCGCCGATCCGGCGCTTCTGCTCCAGGTTGGTGGTGCGCTTGGCCTCGTAGTGGGGCTCGCTCAGGGGGGAGCCGACCAGGCTGCTATCGATGGCGCCGCCGTAGGAACGGGACATCACCCCGCGCTCGCTCAGGTAGCGCAAGTCCTTGCGCACGGTCTGCATGCTCACGCCGAAGCGGCGGGCCAGTTCGGCCACCTGGACGCTTCCCTGCTGGCGGACCAGCTCGCTGATCTGCAGGCGGCGCTGGCTGGTGTCCCGGGTTGTACTCATGCCCCTATTCCCTCCCTGGGGGGCGAGTATCACTTATTTCGTTAGCTTTCGCTATTGATAGGAAACGAAACCTTGGTTACGCTCGATTTTGTTTCGTTCGGTAACCACCTTCACCCGTCCCAGGAGAGAGCCCCGTGAAGTCCCTCGCAACCCGCCGGAATCTGCTGTTCCGTGGCATCGCCATGGCTCTGCTGGCGTCGCCCGCTGGCATGGCCATGGCCCAGGACGCCTCCGCGTCCGCCCCCGACGCTCCCCAGGAGCTGGACGCGGTCGTGGTGACCGGCGTCCGCGCCTCGATGGCGCGTGCTGTTGAAATGAAGCGCGAGGCCGGCACCGTCCAGGACTCGATCAGCGCCCTGGAGCTGGGCAAGTTCCCCGATGACAACGTGGCCGACTCGCTGAGCCACATCACCGGCGTGGCGATCTCCCGTACCGCCGGCGGCGAAGGCCAGAAGGTCTCCGTCCGCGGCCTGGGCCCGGAGTACACCATCACCACCTTCAACGGCCGCGTCCTGGCCACCGACGGCGCCGGCCGCGACTTCGCCTTCGACGTGCTGCCGGCTGACGTGATCAGCGGCGCCGACGTGGTCAAGGGCGCCCAGGCCTCGCTGACCGAAGGCGCCATCGGCGGCCTGATCAACCTGCGTTCGGCCAGCCCGTTCGACCAGAAGGGCCAGCACGGCGCGGTCCGCCTGGAGGGCGACCGCAACACCATGTCCGAGCTCAACGGCGGCAAGTTCTCGGGAGTGTTCAGCAAGACCTTCGCCGACGACACCGTCGGCGTGCTGGTTGGCGCGGTCTATGCCAAGCGCAAGGACCGTACCGACGTGGCCGGCAACGACGGCGGCTGGACCCGCAACGCCGACCCGACCGACGAGAGCTGGCTGTGGGGTAACGCCTGGGGCGGCTCGATCGACCCCAATGGCAACGGCGAGCTGGATCCGGACGAGTACGGCCTGATCGGCCCTGGCCAGTTCCGCGTCGGCTCGATCCTCGAGGAAAAGAAGCGCACCGCCCTGACCGCCAAGGTCGAGTGGCGCCCGACCAGCGACCTGCGCATCACCGTCGACGGCCTGAAGACCCGCCTGGATTCGCCGCAGGTCGGCTACCAGCAGTCCTACTACCCGCTGTACGCGCCGGGCCGCTGGGAAAACATGGTGATCAAGAACGGCATCGTCACCGCCTTCGACATCAACAGCGACGATCCCGAGCTGCGCCTGAACCCGGAACTGCTCAACCAGACCGAGCACCGCGTGGTCGACACCGACCTGTACGGCGCCAACGTGCACTGGCAGGCCACCGACGACCTGCTGCTGAAGGCCGACATCTACCGCTCCACCTCCGAGCGCCGCTCCGGTGGTCAGGACACCTATGTCGTCCTGCGCATGAACCAGCCCAACACCTCGCACTTCTGGCTGGACAAGGGCGTGCCCAACGTCGAGGTCAACTTCGACGACGGCCGCAAGCTGGCCGAGGGCCTGGCCAACGGCCAGTTCGGTCCGTCCGACTTCAACACCCACTACTTCTCCCTGGAAGGCGACAACATCCGTGACGAGGTCACTGGTGCCAACGTCGACGGCGAGCTGTACGTGGGCGAGCTGAACATCGACAAGATCAAGTTCGGCATCGGCCACAACCAGCGCAAGAAGTCGCGCGACCTGATCAACAACTCGCTCAACGGCGGCGCCGACTACTACTCCGGCGACAACGCGATCAACGTCGGCCTGCTGGGCGGCAACGTGCTCTCGCACGTGTTCAACCTGCCACACTTCATGGACGAGTCCGGCTCGGTGTTCCCGCGCTCGTTCCTGGCCTTCGACGTGCCGGCCTACATCGAGGCGCTGAAGGCCTACAACGGCATCCGTCCGGACGGCACCGCGTACGACTACGCCAACGCCGGCCCGGTGTGGAACCCGCTGCAGAGCTACCGCGTCACCGAGAAGACCTGGTCGGCCTACATCGAGATGGACATGGCGGGCGAGCGCTGGGACGCCAACGCCGGCGTGCGCCTGGTCAAGACCCGGACCACCGCCCAGGCCTGGGACGCCAAGATCACCAAGATCGTGGAGAACGGCGCCTGGAACTACACCGCCACCTACGCCGACCCGAGCTCGGTCTTCCAGACCTCGGACTACACCTACGCGCTGCCGACCGCCAACTTCACCTGGCACTTCAGCGACGACCTGCTGGTCCGCGTGGGCGCGGCCAAGACCATGGCCCGTCCGGCCGTGAGCACCCTGGCCCCGACCAACACCACCGAGAGCGTGTCCTGGGGCGAGTTCACCCAGATCTACGGCGGCAACGCCGAGCTGAAGCCGTACACCGCCAACCAGGCCGACGTCTCGCTGGAGTGGTACTTCGCCGAGAACTCGATCTTCAACTTCGCGGTCTACTACAAGAAGATCAAGAACCAGATCACCACCAGCTGGGAGCCGGGCCAGGACATTGGCGTCGGCCCGATCCTGGGTGCTGATGGCAACCCGGTCACCTCCGGCCCGACCCTGTTCAACATCTCCCGCCCGATCAACGGCGACTACGCCAAGGTCCACGGCTACGAGATCGGTGCCCAGCACTTCTGGGACAACGGCTTCGGCGTCCGCGCGCAGTACACCCGCAACTGGTCCAGCAGCTGGGTCGGCGACGAGGAGCGTCCGCTGGAAGGCATCGCCCCCTCGGTCTACTCGCTGGGCGTGATGTACGAGCAGGGTCCGTGGGCCGCCGGCGTCACCGCCGACCGCACCGACGGCTTCGTGACCGCCACCAACGTGCTGGGTGCCGGTTTCAACGAAGTGGCCGACCCGATCACCTGGGTCACCGCCCACGTCTCGTACAACGTCAACGACCAGCTGACCGTCTCGCTGGAAGGCCGCAACCTGCTGGACGAGGCCAACACCTACAGCATCAACGGCAATCGGATGCTGTCCCAGGGTTACTACCGCTACGGCCGTGGCTTCACCCTCGGCGTGAGCTGGCGGTTCTGACCGTTTGCTGGTCCGGAGTGATGGCCGGACCACGGCGCGGCGTGCCAACGCCGCGCCACCTCTCCGGGCCGGCCCGCAAGGGCCGGCCCCTTCTTTTGCCCGCCGCCGCCCCTGCGATGGCGGATAATGCCGGCCCCGCCCCTGGCTGCATCCGCGTGATCGAAGACGACGAACCCCTCAAGGCGCTGTGCCTGCCGCTGGAGACCGGCGCCCTGGCCTGGCCGGCGCAGACCCCGGTGCTGTTCCTGCGCGGCCGCGACGGCTGGCCGCTGCGCCGCTTCGACTGCAGCCGCCTGCGATGCGAGCAGGGCTTCAAGCCGCTGGCCGACGGCCTGGCCCGCGCCGGGCTGGAGGTGGTGGAGGAACTGGAAGCCGACGCGCGCGCGCCGCTGGTCCTGGTCCTGCCGCCGCGCCAGCGTGACGAGGCCCGCGCCATGCTGGCCCGGGCCGTGGCCCATGCCGCGCCGGGCGGACGGGTGCTGGTGGCGGTGGCCAACGAGGAGGGCGCGCGCAGCCGCGAGCGCGAGCTGCAGCAGCTGGCCGGACTGGCCGGCAGCCTGGCCAAGTTCCACAGCCGGGTGTTCTGGACCGGGCCGCTGGATGGCCGCCACGATGCCACCCTGGCCGCGCAGTGGCTGCAGGCCGATGCCGCGCGCCCGATCCTCGACGGCCGCTTCCGCAGCCGCCCGGGCGTGTTCGCCTGGGACCGGATCGACCCGGCCTCGGCCCTGCTGGCTGCGCAACTGCCGGCCGACCTGGCCGGGCACGGCGCCGACCTGGGCGCCGGCTGGGGCTATCTGTCCAGCGAGGTGCTGGCGCGCGCGCCGCAGGTGGCGGCGCTGGACCTGTACGAGGCCGAGGCGCGCGCCCTGGCCCTGGCCCGGGCCAACCTGGCCGATGCACGCGCGCAGCTGCAGTTCCACTGGCACGACGTCACCGCCGGACTGCCGCGCGGGGGTTACGACTTCATCGTGTCCAACCCGCCGTTCCATGGCCATGACCGTGGCGACCGCCCCGGGCTGGGCCAGCGCTTCATCGAAGTCGCGGCCCAGGCGCTGCGCCCGGGCGGGCGCCTGCTGCTGGTGGCCAACCGCCACCTGCCGTACGAGGCCACCCTGGGCGCGGTGTTCCCGCAGCTGGTGGTGCTGGCCGAGGGCGGTGGCTTCAAGGTGATCCAGGCAATCAAGGGGCACGGGCGGTGAGCAAGTCGATGAAGCTGGTCAAGCACCTGGCCAACCTGGGCTATGGCAGCCGCAAGGAGGTGGCCTGGATGTTCCGCGAGGGCCGGGTCACCGATGCCGATGGCGAGGTGCTCTACCAGGACGACCCGCTGGACCATGACAACGTGCGCGTGGACGGGCAGCCGCTGGATCCGCCGCCGGGGCTGGCGCTGATGCTGCACAAGCCGGCCGGCTACACCTGCTCGACCCGGGACCCGGGCCGCATCGTCTACGACCTGCTGCCGCCGCGCTTCCGCCTGCGTGATCCGGTGCTGTCCACCGTCGGCCGCCTGGACCGCGACACCACCGGCCTGCTGCTGATGACCGACGATGGCCAGCTGCTGCACCGCATCGTCTCGCCGAAGTCCAGGCTGCCCAAGGTCTACGAGGCCGAGCTGGCGCAGGACCTGCGCGGTGACGAGACGGCGCTGTTCGCCTCCGGCACCCTGGTGCTGGAAGGCGAGGCCACCCCGCTGCTGCCGGCGCGGATGGAGGTGCTGGGGCCGCGGCGTGCGCGCCTGGTCCTGCACGAGGGCCGCTACCACCAGGTCCGGCGCATGTTCGCCGCCGCCGGCAACCACGTGCAGGCCCTGCACCGGCCGCGGGTCGGCGGGCTGGCGCTGGACGGGCTGGAGGAGGGCCGCTGGCGGATCCTGGACGCGGCCGACCTGGCGCGCCTGTTCGACGGGGCCGGTGCATGAGCCTGGCCGGCGTGGATCCGCTGCACTTCACCCCGCGCGCGGTGGTGTTCGACATGGACGGGCTGATGCTCGACAGCGAGCGCGCCTATACCGCGGCCATGGCCCAGGCCGCGCGCGACCTGGGCCACGACCTGCCCGATGCGTTGTGGCTGTCGATGGTCGGCCGCGGCGAGGCGGTGTGCCGGCAGTTGCTGGCCGCGCGCATTGGTGCGGACGCGGCGCAGCAGCTGCTGGACCTGGCCGACGAGCGCTACGAGCGGCTGGCCGCCAGCGGTGGCATCGACCACCGCCCCGGCATCGTCCCGCTGCTGCGCTGGCTCCGCGAACGCGGCATCGCCCGCGCGGTGGCCACCTCCACCCGCAATCCGCTGGCCACGATCAAGCTCCAGGCCGCCGGCCTGCTGCCCTGGTTCGACGTGGTATGCACCTCCAGCGACGTGGCCGCGCCCAAGCCGGCGCCGGACGTGTACCTGCTGGCGGCCACCCGCCTGGGCGTGGAGCCGGGCCAGTGCCTGGTGCTGGAGGATTCGCCCACCGGCGTGCGCGCGGCCCTGGCCGCGGGCATGACCCCGGTCCAGGTGCCGGACCTGCTGCCGCCGGACGCGGAGGTGCGCGCCCTGCGCCATCGCATCGTCGACTCCCTGGTCCAGGCCCAGGCCCTGCTCGAGGCGCGCCTGGCCCAGGCCTGAGCCCGGCCTGGGACATATCGTCCCAGGCCTTTGCAATCAGCCAGTTGCAGCCGAGACCAGGCAGTCACGCCGGCGCCGGCCTGCCTACAATGCGCGGGTGATGCGCCCACCTGCCACCACCCGCGTCCTGGCCCGGCTGGCCCTGCTGGCGATGCTGCTGCTCGCCCTGGCGCCGGCGCTCAGCCGTGTGCTGGGCAGTGGCGATCCGCAACGCCTGGACGGCTGGTCGCAGCTGTGCACCAGCCTGGGCCTGCAGTGGCGGTCCAGCGCGGGCAGCAGCACGGACCATGGCCTGCCGGGGCAGCCGGGCTCGGTCCACGACGGCGATTGCGACTACTGCCCGCTGGCCGGCTCGTTGCCGCCGCCACTGCGCGCGGCCGGCCTGTGGCCGGCCCCGGCCCTGCCGCCGTCGCCGCCGGCCCTGGCGCAGGCCTCCATCGCTCGTCAGGCCTGTCCCACCGGGCTGGGCAGCCGCGGGCCGCCCGCACGCGCCTGAGTCGTTCCCTGCGCGCACCGCTGCCGGTGCGCATTGGCCGATGACCCATGGCGCCTGGCGCGCCATGCCCGTGTGGAGATTTGCATGCCTGCTTTCCCGTGCAGGGCGCCGCGCGCGTCCCGCCTGTGCCTGGCCGCGTGCGCGGCCCTGTCCGCCCCTGCCGGCCTGGCCGCCGGCCCGGAGGCCATCACCCTGGATACCGTGGTGGTCACCGACCTGGCCCCGGTATCGCCGCTGACCTGGAGCACCGACCCGCGCCTGCCGCGGCAGCCGGTGCCGGCCAGCGACGGCGCCGACTACCTCAAGACCGTCCCCGGCTTTGCCGCCCTGCGCAATGGCGGCAGCAATGGCGACCCGGTGCTGCGCGGCATGTCCGGCTCGCGCCTGAACCTGCTCAGCAATGACGGCGCCATGCCCGGCGCCTGCCCCTCGCGGATGGACAACCCGCTGTCCTACGTGGCCCCGGAAACCTTCGACCGCCTGGTGGTCATCAAGGGCCCGCAGGCCGTGCGCTGGGGCCCGGGTGCCAGCGCCGGCACCGTGCGCTTCGAGCGGCAGGCGCCCAGGTTCGAGCAGCCTGGCGTGCGTGCCCGGGGCAGCCTGCTGGCCGGTGCCTCCGGTCGCAACGACCAGGTGCTGGAGGCCGTTGCCGGCGCCGCGCCCGGCTATGCGCGGCTGACGGCCAACCGTTCCCGCGCCGATGACTACCGCGATGGCGCCGGCCGCCGCGTGCCCTCGGCCTGGGACAAGTGGAATGCGGACCTGGCCCTGGGCTGGACGCCTGCGGCCGATAGCTGGCTGGAGCTGGGCCTGGGCGCCGGCGACGGCCAGGCGCACTATGCCGGCCGCGGCATGGACGGCACCGCCTTCCGCCGCGACAGCCGCAGCCTCCGGTTCGAACAGGCCGCCCTGCCCGGGCCCTGGCGGGCAGTGCGCGCCAGTGCCTACGACAACCGCGCCGACCACCTGATGGACAACTACCAGTTGCGCCGGCCCAATCCGCACGGGTCCATGCCCATGCCGATGGCGTCCAACGTGCTGCGCCATACCCGCGGCGGGCGCCTGGAACTGGAGGCGGCCGGCGAGGACTGGGAGCTGTGGCTGGGCCTGGACGGGCACGACAGCCGCCACCGCAGCCGCAGCGCCAGCGGCCGCGCTGCCTACCTGGCACAGCCCTGGCGCGCGGATGCGCGCCTGCGCGACGTGGGGCTGTTCGCCGAAGCCAGCTGGAGCGTGCTGCCGCGCCGGCGCTGGAGCGCCGGCCTGCGCCTGGACCGGGCCTGGGCCGGGGACCTGCGCGCCAGCACCGGCAGCGGGATGATGGCCCTGCCCAATCCCACCGCCGGCCAGCAACGCCAGGAACACCTGCCCGCTGGCTTCCTGCGCTACGAGCACGGCCTGGCCGGGCGCCCGCTGGCGCTGTACGCCGGCATCGGCCACACCCGGCGCATGCCCGACTACTGGGAGCTGTTCTCGCCCCAACAGGGGCCAGTGGGGGCGGCCAATGCGTTTGCCGGCGTCCGTCCCGAGCGCACCAGCCAGCTGGACCTGGGCCTGGAATACCGCGGCCACGGCCTGCAGGCCTGGCTGGCGGCCTACGCCGGGCGGGTGGATGACTTCATCCTGTTCACCTACCGCGCCGGCGGGATGATGGGCGCCAGCACTTCGGTGGCCAATGTGCAGGCGCGCACCCACGGTGCCGAGGCCGGCCTGCGCTGGCAGGCCAGTCCGGCCTGGACCCTGGGCGGCAGCCTGGCCTGGGCCCATGGCGACAACCGCAGCCAGCACCGGCCGCTGGCGCAGATCCCGCCCCTGGAATCGCGCTGGACCGCGGCCTGGGACAACGGCCGCTGGAGTGCCGGCGCGTTGCTGCGCGCGGTGGCTGCCCAGCACCGGGTGGCCGATGGCCAGGGCAATGTGGCCGGACGCGACCTCGGGCCCAGCGCCGGCTTCGCCACCCTGGCGCTCAACCTGGGCTACCGCCTGGACGCGCACTGGCAGCTGTCGGCGGGCGTCGACAACGTCTTCGACCGCGCCTACAGCGAGCACCTGAACCTGGCGGGCAGTGCCGACTTCGGCTGGCCGGCCGATCCGGTGCGGATCAACGAGCCCGGGCGCAGCGGCTGGATCAGGATCGGCCGCCGCTACTGAGGCGCAGGACGCGGGCGCGGCGGCGGCCGCGCCCGCCCGCGCTCAGGCGCCTTCCCCGAACAGCGCCGCCCAGCCGGCATGGCCGAGCTTGCGCAGGGTGGCGTAGTTGCGCTCGACGATCGCGTCCGGGTCCGGGTACACCTCCACCGCGCGGCCGACGCTGTCCTCGCGCAGCAGATGCAGGGTGGGGTAGGGCGAGCGGTTGGAGTAGTTCTCGATGTCGTCCGCGCCGCTGTCGGCGAACTGGTAGTCCGGGTGGAAGCTGGCCACCTGCAGCACCCCGTCCAGCTCCAGGGCCTCGACCAGGGCGTCGGCCTGGTCGAGGAAGTCGTTGTAGTCGAGGAAGTCCTGCAGCACGTGCGGGTGTACCAGCAGGGTGGTGTCGATTTCCTCGGCCGGGGTGTCGCGCAGGCGCACCAGTTCCTCGCCCAGCTGCTCCAGCAGCTGCCCGGGGGTGGTCGCGTCGCTGTACACGAAGCGCACCTGCTGCTTGACGTACACGGCCTTGGCGAACGGGCACAGGTTGAGCCCGATCACCGCCTTTTCCACCCAGCGCCGGGTGGCATCGAGGACCTGGGCCTCGCCGGCGGCGCTGGCCTCGTCGCGGGCGTCGATCTCAGTCACGGAAGTTCTCGAACTGCAGCGGGATGCCGAAGTCGGCCTTGCGCAGCAGGGCGATGGCCTCCTGCAGATCGTCGCGCTTCTTGCCGTTGACCCGCAGCTTGTCGCCGTTGATCTGGCTGTCGACCTTGAGCCTGGAATCCTTGAGCGCGGACTGGATCTTCTTGGCCGTCTCCCGCTCGATCCCCTGCTTGATGGTGACCTTCTGCCGGGCGCCGGCCAGGTTGGTCTCGATGTCGCCGAACTCCAGGCAGCGGATGTCGATCCCGCGCGCGGTCAGGCGCTGCTTGAGGATGTCGGTCATCTGCTTGAGCTGGAAGTCGCTGGGCGCGGACTGGCTGACCACGCCATCCTCGAGCACGAAGCTGGCGTCCACGCCCTTGAAGTCGAAACGGGTGGTCAGCTCGCGGCTGGCCTGGTCCACGGCATTGGTCAGCTCGTGCTTGTCCACTTCCGAGACGATGTCGAAGGAAGGCATCGGGGTCTCCTGGATCACAATCCGCACATTCTAGGCCGCCCCCGCCGGACCTGCCGCCCGCGCGCATCCCGCCCCGCCGCGCCGGGTGAGGGCTTCAGGCGGCAGCCGCGTCCAGCAGGGTGCCGATCTGCGCCGGCAGCTGCAGCACCCGCTGCGGGCCGAGCGCCTGCAGCGCCTCGGCCGGGGCATAGCCCCAGGCCACGGCGGCAAAGCCGCAGCCGGCCTCCCGTGCGGCCTCGGCGTCGCTGGCCATGTCGCCCACGTAGAGCAGGCGCGCCGGCGCGATACCGTGGGCGCGCGCCAGCTGGCGCAGCCGCCGGGCCTTGCCGTGCAGCGACACGCCGCAGCGGTGGTGGCCGAACAGCTCCCAGGCCGGGCCCAGCGCGGCCTGGCAGGTGGCCGCGCTGTTGGAGGTCACCAGGGCCAGGGCCACGCCGCGGGCGTGCAGCTGGCGCAGGCCGGCCTCGGCCTGCGGGAACAGCGCCACCGGTCCGGGCAGTTCGGCGAACAGGCGCCGGCCCTGGATCATCAGCAGCGGCAGCCGCCAGGCCGGCACGCCCAGGCGTCGCATCAGCTCGCGCGGCGGCAGGCGGCGCAGGGCCTGGACCTGGTCCGGTTCGATCCGGCCAAAGCCGTGGCGGGCGGCCAGCTGGTTGTGGACCTGGACGAAGCGCGGGAAGGAGTCGGCCAGGGTGCCATCGAAGTCGAAAGCGATCAGGTCCCAGGGGCGGGGCGTGGACATGGGCGGCGGCGGCAGGGGGGAAGCGCCCATGTTCGCCCAAGGCGGCCGCCACGGCACAGGGCGGGCGGCCACCGCCACGACCGGTCCAGGCTGGCGCCCGATCCGGCAAGGCGCGCCGGTGCAGGGCGGTAAAGCCGCTCCGGGCGACAATGGCGCGATGACTCCCCCGCGTTCCAACCTTGCCGCCGCGGCCTGGATGCTGGCGGCCGTGGCCTGCTTCTCGCTGATGGACACCGGCATGAAGCTGCTGTCGGTGCATTACCCGCCCATCCAGGTGACCCTGCTGCGGGGCGCGGCCTCGCTGCCCTTCGTGCTGGTCTGGGTGCTGTATACGGCCGGGCCGCGCTCGATCCTGCCACGGCGCTGGGGCCTGCACCTGCTGCGCGGGCTGCTGGGGGTGGCGATGATCGGCTGCTTCGTGTTTGCCCTGCGCGGCATGCCGCTGTCCACCGCCTACACGATCTACTTCGTGGCGCCGCTGCTGGTGGCGGCGCTGTCGGTGCCGCTGCTGGGCGAGCGGGTGGGGCCGCGGCGCTGGACCGCCATCGGCATCGGCCTGGTGGGCGTGGTCGTGGTGTTGCGCCCGGGCACGGACGGGCTGGTCTCGCTGCCGGGGCTGATGGTGCTGCTGGCGGCCACGGCCTATGCCCTGGCGGCGGTGACGGTCAGCCTGCTCACCCGCACCGATACGCCGCAGTCGATGGTGGTGTGGTTCCTGGCGATCATGGCCCTGGCCGCGGGCCTGGCCTCGATCCCCGGCTGGGTGCCGCTGCGCTGGGAGCACGGCTGGCTGATCGCCGGCATGGGCCTGGCCGGCGCCCTGGGCCAGGTGGCGCTGACCGGCGCCTTCATGCGCGGCGAGGCCTCGCTGATCGCCCCGCTGGAGTACACCGGCCTGGTGTGGGTGATCGGCTGGGACTGGCTGCTGTGGAAGACCCTGCCCGATGCGGTGACCTGGGCCGGCGCGGCCATCATCATGGCCAGCGGCCTGTACCTGCTGCGCCGCGAGCGGGTGGTCCGGGCCAGCCGTGCGGCGCCGCTGGACCATTCCTGAGGCCGGTCCCGGCGCGGCCAGGCAGATGCAGGGCAACGCTGTGGGGCGCACGTGGAACGCCGGCCGGCGCCGTGTCTGCTAGGCTTGCCGCCCCTGTTCCCGATGCGCGCGCGTGATCCAGTTCCAGCAGGTCCACAAGTCCTATGCCGTCGGCGGCCGCCAGGTCGCGGCCCTGCAGCCGCTTGACCTGGAGATCCGGGCCGGCGAGGTGTTCGGCATCATCGGCCACTCCGGCGCCGGCAAGTCCACCCTGCTGCGCATGATCAACCGCTTGGAAACGCCCAGTGGCGGGCGCCTGCTGGTGGACGGCCAGGACGTGGCCGCGCTGGACGGCGAGGGCCTGCGCGCGTTGCGCCGGCGCATCGGCATGATCTTCCAGCACTTCAACCTGCTGTCCTCACGCACCGTGGCCGGCAACGTCGCCTTCCCGCTGGAGCTGGCCGGCACCCCGCCGGCGCAGGTGCGCGAGCGGGTGGCCGCGCTGCTGCAGCGGGTAGGCCTGGCCGAGCACGCGGACAAGTACCCGGCGCAGCTGTCGGGCGGGCAGAAGCAGCGCGTGGGCATTGCCCGCGCCCTGGCCACCGGACCTTCGATCCTGCTCTGCGACGAGGCCACCAGCGCGCTGGATCCGCAGACCACCGCCTCGGTCCTGGCCCTGCTGGCCGACATCAACCGCGAGCTGGGCCTGACCGTCGTCCTGATCACCCACGAGATGGAGGTGATCCGGCGGGTCTGCGACCGGGTGGCGGTGCTCGACGCCGGCCGCCTGGTGGAAAGCGGCGCGGTGGCCGAGGTGTTCCTGCACCCGCGCCATCCCACCACCCGCCGCTTCGTCTCCGAGGCCGAGCACGTGGACGAGGGCGGGCTGCACGCCGATTTCCAGGCCGTCTCCGGCCGCATCCTGCGCCTGACCTTCCTCGGCGCGGGCACCTATGCGCCGCTGCTGGGGCGCATCGCCCGCCAGACCGGCGTGGACTACAACATCCTGTCCGGCCGCATCGACCGCATCCGCGAGGTGCCCTACGGGCAGCTGCTGGTGGCCCTGGACGGCGGCGATGCCCAGGCCGCGCAGCAGGCCTTCGAACAGGCCGGCGTCACCGTGGAGGTCCTACGCCCATGAACCCGACCGCCTTCCTTGCCGCGGGCAAGGGCTTCTTCTCCCATCTCGATGCAGCCAAATGGGCCGATATCGGCCAGGCCACGCTCGATACCCTGCTGATGCTGGGCGGGGCGTTGCCGCTGACCCTGCTGGCCGGGCTGCCGCTGGGCGTGCTGCTGTTCCTGTTCGGGCCGCGCCAGCTGCACCAGCAGCGTGGGCTGTACGCGGTGCTGGCGCTGGTGGTGAACATCCTGCGCTCGGTGCCCTTCATCATCCTGATGATCGCGATGATCCCGCTGACCCTGGCGGTGATGGGCACCTCGCTGGGCGTGCGCGGGGCGATCCTGCCGCTGGTGGTGGGCGCGGCCCCGTTCTATGCGCGCCTGGTGGAGACCGCGCTGCGCGAGGTCGACCGCGGGGTGATCGAGGCCAGCCTGGCCATGGGCGCGAGCACCTGGCAGCTGGTGTGGCGGGTGCTGTTGCCCGAGGCGCGGCCGGGGCTGATCGCCGGGGCCACGGTGACCACCATCGCCCTGGTCGGCTTCACCGCCATGGGCGGCGCCATCGGTTCGGGCGGGCTGGGCGACCTGGCCTTCCGCGACGGCTACCAGCGCTCGCAGACCGATGTGGCGGTGGTGACCGTGGTCCTGCTGCTGCTGCTGGTGCAGGCCGTGCAGATGCTGGGCGACCGCCTGGTGGCGCGCTACACCCGGCGCTGAGCCGGCCCCGTCTATGCTGTGAACCCGATTCCCCCGGTCTTCCAAGGAAATCCGATGCGCCCGATCCTCCCGATCCTGCTGCTTGCCGCCGCCCTGGGCCTGGCCGGCTGTGGCGGCAATGGCAGCGGCGATGGCCAGAGCCTGAGCGTGGCCGCCACCGCCATCCCCCACGCCGAGGTGCTGGAGGTGGTCAAGCCGATGCTGGAAAAGGAGGGCGTGCGCCTGCAGGTGCGGGTGTTCAACGACTACGTCCAGCCCAACGACCAGGTCGTGCAGAAGCAGATCGACGTCAACTACTTCCAGACCGAGCCCTACCTCAAGGCCTACAACGCCGGCCGCGGTTCGGACCTGGTGACGGTGGTGGGCGTGCACATCGAGCCGTTTGGGGCCTATTCGCGCCGCCACGCCTCGCTGGAGGCGCTGCCCGAGGGGGCCGACGTGGTCATCCCCAACGACCCGAGCAACAACTCGCGCGCGCTGCTGCTGCTGCACAAGGCCGGCGTGATCACTCTGGCCAACCCCGATGACGCCCTGGCCAGCCAGCGCGACATCAGCGCCAACCCCAAGGGCCTGAAGTTCCGCGAGCTGGACTCGGCGATGCTGCCGCGGGTGCTGGACCAGGTGGACCTGGCCCTGATCAACACCAACTACGCCCTGGACGCCGGGCTCAACCCGACCCGCGACGCCCTGGTGATCGAGTCCTCCGACTCGCCCTATGTCAATTTCCTGGTCGCCCGCGCGGACAACCGGGATGATCCGCGGGTGCAGAAGCTGGCGCGCGCGCTGACCAGCCCGCAGGTCAAGGCCTTCATCCAGGACAGGTACCAGGGCGCGGTGCTGCCGGCGTTCTGAGCCGCCGCCGTGCCGATCCTGCTGGCCCTGGCCGTCGCCCTGGCGCTGTTCCTGGCGCTGCTGCCGCTGGCCCTGCTGCTGCGCCTGCGCGGCGCCTTCAACACCCGCCGCCAGGCCTGGCGGCTGCCGCTGCGCCTGGCCTGGTGGTCCAGCCTGGTGTCGCTGGCGCTGTTCGCGCCGGCCAGCCTGGTGGCCGGCCTGTTCTGGCCGCAGGTGTGGTCCTACGTGCCGCTGGGCCTGGGCGCCGGGCTGGCGCTGGGTGCGCTGGCGGCCTGGCGGGTGCGCTGGGTGGAGACCTCGCAGGGCCTGTTCTACCGCACCAGCCCGGTGCTCTCGGTGGGCCTGGCCCTGCTGGTGATCGCGCGCCTGGTCGCCGGCCTGGTCCAGGGCCTGCGGGTGATGCTGGGCGGGGCCAGCTGGCCGGAGTCCGGCTGGCTCAGCCATGCCGGGATGATGGCCATTGGCGCCCTGCTGCTGGGCTATGCCCTGGTGCTGAGCCGGAGCCTGTACCGTGGCGCCGTCGCCCGCCGCCGCGACCCGGTGCTGCGCCGCCCCTGAGCGCGGCGCGCCGGCCTCGGTTAGCCTTGGCCCGGCTCCGACGGAAGGGGGAAGGGATGGCACTGGAATGGATGGGCCGGCACCTGGCCCGGTTCCTGGCGCGGCCGCGTCCGGGCCATGGCCGCGGCTCCAGCAGCCGGCTGGAACTGGTGGCCGCGACCCTGCGTCGTGGCGATGTGCTGCTGGTGGAGGGCACCAGCCGCTTTGCCAGCGCGATCAGGTACCTGACCCAGTCCACCTGGTCGCACGCGGCGCTGTGCCTGGGCGTGCCGGTGGCTGCGGACGAGCCCTGGTTCGTGGACGCGGATGTAAACCAGGGCGTGCGCACCGTGCCGCTATCGGAATTTTCCGGGCTGCACCTGCGGATCTGCCGGCCGGTGGGGTTGAGCGCCGAGGAGATCGACGCGGTGGCCGGGTACATGCTCGACCGCGTCGGCCACAGCTACGACCTGAAGAACCTGTTCGACCTGGCCCGCTACCTGGTGCGGCAGCCTCCGCTGCCGGACCGCTACAGGCGCCGCCTGCTGGCCCTGGGCAGCGGCGAGCCCACCCGGGCGATCTGCTCGACCCTGCTGGCCCAGGCCTTCGGCTCGATCGGCTATCCGATCCTGCCGGAAATCGAGGTGCTGGCGGGCACCGGCTCGGGGCCGTGGGCGCGCCAGGAAGTGCTGCACATCCGTCACAACAGCCTCTACACCCCGCGCGACTTCGACGTCTCCCCGTTCTTCCAGGTGGTCAAGCCGCGGCTGGAGGCCGGTTTCGACTTCCACGCCCTGGTCTGGGCGCCGCCGCCGCTCACCGACGCGGAGGTCGGGCCGCTGGCCGGACGGGGCGGCAGGCCGCCCCGCCAGGCGCCGGATCAGAAGCGCGCGCCGATGCCCACGCCCACGGTCCACGGATCAAAGTCCAGTTCCTGGCCGGTGCCGGCGCCGCCGACCCGCAGTTCCGGGCTGGCGTGCATGTAGCGCACGTCGGTGCGGGCGAACCAGGTCCGGTTGATGTTCATGTCCAGGCCCACGGTGCCGATGGCGCCCTTGGCCGTGGCCACGCCGACCGCGCCGTCGAAGCCGGCCAGTTCCTCGTCGCTGAAGTTGGACTGGTAATAGCCCAGGCCCACGAACGGACGGAACACCTGGTCGGACTGGCCGAAGTGCCACTGCCCGCTCAGCGCCACCGGCTGCTGGCGCACGGTGCCCAGCTTGCCGGCCTCGCGCGAGCGGATGCGGTGGTCGAACTTGTCGGCCGCGCCCCACAGCTCCACGGCGAAATTGTCGCTGGCGTACCAGCTGGCGCTCAGGGTCGGGGCCGGGCCGCCGTCGGCCTTGATGCCCTCGGCCGGATCGGACGGCTCCATGTGGGTGATGCCGCCGACCACGGCGAAGCGCTTGCCGGCGGAGGCATCCTGGGCGAAAGCCGCCGCCGGCAGGGCCAGGGCAGGAAGCAGGGCAAGGCTGAGCAGGGAAATGGAACGCATGGGGGAGTCTCCTTTCGTTGTTCTTGTGCCCTTGGAGTGGGCGCGGCCGATCCTGGGCGGCGGCGGATGAACCGACCCCGCATACGCCGGTGCCGTGCGCCGCGGTCGTTCAGGCAACTGCCGCCAGGCCGCATCGCAGCAGGCGTGGGGTGGGCGAGGGGAATTCAGGCGGATCAGCGCGGCGTGAGCGTGAGCGCGGCCGTGGGCCGCTGCCTTGCGCGGGAAATCGCGCGCTGGCCCATGCCCGCCACCGTCCATGCTGTGGCGTATGTAACCTGGTGCAGGCGCGGGAATTGGTCACCGCTGAAACCTGCTTGCGCCCGCGGGCAATGCCATTGTGCGCATAGGCAGTATGGAGGTTGGCGGGTGGGGCATTGCCGGACACAATAGGGCTCTTTCCCCACGCATATAGAGCCGGAGCCCTGGCATGGCCGAATTGAAGGAAGCGCGCGTCCCCGACATCGGGGATTACAGCGATGTGCCCGTGATCGAGATCCTCGTCGCCGTCGGCGACACCGTGACCAAGGACCAGGGCCTGGTCACGCTGGAATCGGACAAGGCCACGCTGGAAGTGCCCTCGCCGTTCGCCGGCGTGGTCAAGGAGCTGAAGGTCAAGCTCGGCGACACCCTGTCCGAGGGCAGCGTGGTGGCCCTGATCGAGGCCAGCGACGGCGCCGCCGCGCCCGCGCCCGCGCCGGCTCCGGCCGCCAAGGCCGAGGCCGCGCCGGCCCCGGTCAAGTCCGCCGAGACCGGGGCCAAGGTCGAGCCGGTGGCCGTGGCCGCGCAGCCGGACAAGCTGGCCCAGCGCGAGATCACCCAGGCCCAGGTGGGCCAGCCGGCCCCGGCCGTTGGGGCGCCGCGCACCCCGCCGGTGGAGTTCAATGCCGACAGCGTGCTGCCGGAGAAGGTGCCCTACGCCACCCCGGCGGTGCGCCTGTTCGCCCGCGAGCTGGGCGTGGATCTGTCCAGGGTCAGCGGCAGCGCCCGCGGCGGCCGCATCACCCGGGAAGACGTGCAGCGCTACGTCAAGGCCGCGCTGGCCGGCGGC